>Ga0233449_1000943_pt1 | contig 29363 bp, 23 predicted proteins | sample SI_124_October20_FD_183012 | JGI IMG/M metagenome (GOLD analysis project Ga0233449, IMG submission 183012) | Seawater microbial communities from Saanich Inlet, British Columbia, Canada - SI_124_October2016_200_MG | ecosystem: Environmental > Aquatic > Marine > Inlet | place: Canada: British... | reverse complement strand
CCCTCTTCAATATAAAAATGCTTTTGAAGAATGTGTCGCCGAAATGGATGAGCTTCTGCTTAGTACAATATCGTTGACCGAAGGCGCCATAAAGCAGAATAATTATAATCAGGTGACGATCCTGGTTGAAGAGTATAATCCTAAGATGGAACATTTGATCGAACAATGCTCCACCATCATTAACAGTAAGGATACTTCCGCACAGCAGGAAAGTGTTGATGATATTTTTGACGCAGAAGACTGGGACGGAGAATCAGACGCTATCGATCAGGATTCCATTGACGATCTTTTCGATTAAGTCGAACACATTTCTGCCACTTTTTAATCCTATACGGCAAAAACTGATGCTAATCACGAAAAATTGACTTATTTAAATTTTGTTACTTTTCAATTAGTTAGATAAATTAATACTCTAAAATTAATAAAATGTTTACACCTATTACATTATTATGTTTACAGGTATTACATTATTGAATATACACCTTATGAATTAGTCAGGTTTATTCCAATTACGGTTTAAGGTAAATGCTACTTGAAATCTGGGATGAAAGTATTAAATCCAAATATATAATCCACTCCGTAAATTGGATAAAAAAGAAGAAGAATTGAAAGTCATGCAAAAGTCATACAGAACGGCGTTATTCATCATAGTCGGGATAGCCCTAATATTAATATCAGGTGTTTTCTTCCCGTCCGAGCAAACCGATAGCGCAACGGCGCCTGTCGACGTGTCCAATACGAAAATGGCCGTTACAGTAATTAATGCCAGCCCTGAGCCTTACATTAAAGACATCGTGCTAAGAGGATATACAGAAGCCCTTAGAACCGTGAGCCTTAAAAGCCAGATAAAAAGCAGAATTACCGAGCTTCCTGTTGAAAAAGGTATGCGAGTAAGCAAGGGCGACGTCATTTGCCGCCTCGCCGTTGAAGATAGAGATGCTAACTATACTGAATCTCTAGCCCTCGTCACCCAGCGTGAACTCGAATTCAAGGCTTCAGAAAGGCTTTATGCGCAAGGTCACCGCTCTGAAACCCAGCATTCTGCAGCAAAATCCGGCCTGGAAGCGGCCGTTGCCCGCTCCGTTCGTATGAAGGTAAACTTAGATAACACAGCAATCCGCGCTCCTTTTGATGGTGTTATCAATGACAGATTAATTGAAGTTGGCGATTATATGAAAGAAGGCGAAATTTGCGCCCTTATCATGGAAGAAGACCCGTTTCTTGTTGTTGCCGATATATCAGAAAGTGATGTTGGTCAGGTAAAAGTCGGCGATGAAGCTTACGCTGTCCTGCAAAATGGCCGCAGACTGAACGGTAAAATCAGATACACTTCATCGATTGCTGATGTAAGCACACGGACATTCCGTGTCGAGCTTGAAGTAAGAAATCCCGAAAAAGATATTCTTGATGGTGTAACGGCTGAACTGTTTATTAAATCTGATCAGGTAATGGCACAAAGAATATCACCAGCTACACTTGTCTTAAATGACGACGGACTTGTTGGGGTGCGCCTTGTGGATAATACAAACCGGGTTAGCTTCAAAGAAGCAGAAATACTCGGCAATCATGCAGACGGTATTTGGATATCAAATATTGACGCGAGCACGAAAATTATTGTCGAAGGCCACGAATTTGTAAAAGCCGGCGAAATTGTAAATGCAGTACCACTGCAAAATTAAACGACGTAGATAAAGTCTTTTTATCTTATAGGATTATAAAATGAACGCCATCATCAATGCTGCTATAGATCATTACCGCGTCGTGCTTCTTTGCCTTGTGCTTATATTTGGCGGTGGAACGGCAGCCTATATCACAACTCCTAAAGAAGCTGAGCCGGATATTACGATCCCGACCATTTATATTAATCTTATTCATGACGGGATTTCACCTGAAGATTCGGCCCGCCTCCTCGTAAAACCGCTTGAAACCACACTACGCACTATTGAAGGCGTAAAAATGATCCGCGGCATCGGTCGCGAAGGTGGTGCTAGTGTTATAATCGAATTTAACGCAGGAATTGAACCTGACCTTGCCGTTCTTGATGTACGGGAGCAAGTGGATAAGGCTCGTTCCGAGCTGCCAGTTGATACCAAGGAGCCGACAATTCGGGAGATTAACTTCGGTGAATTTCCAATACTCAATGTGGTCCTTTTTGGTAGTGCGCCTGACCGGGTAATTTATAAAATTGCCAGAAGATTACGTGATGATCTGGAATCTGTACCGGCCATATTAAAGGCCGTGATTTCAGGAGACCGTGATGACCTGCTTGAAATCGTCATTGATCCATTAAAACTTGAAATGTATGACCTATCCTATGCCGACCTTTATACTGTTATCAACAATAATAATCGGCTGATTGCTGCCGGATCACTTGATAATGGCAACGGTCGTTTTTCTGTTAAAATACCCGGAATATTTGAAACTGCTGAAGATGTATATAACATCCCATTAAAAGTTTCCGGCAATGGCATTGTCACTTTACAAGACGTAGCAACGATCCGAAAAGCCTATAAAGACCCCACAAGTTACGCCCGCTTTAATGATCAGCCCGCTGTATCACTTGGTGTTAGTAAAAGAACCGGTGAAAATATTATCCTTACCGATCAGATTATTCGTGAGATCGTCAGACGGTCGGCAGAACAATGGCCAGAAGGCATTAATTACGATTTTGTTGGCGAGAAATCAAAGCAGGTTCTTGATAGCGTTTCCAGCCTTCAGAACAGTATTATTTCTGCAATTTTACTGGTATCAATCGCGATGATTGTCGCCCTTGGTGAGCGCACAGCTTTATTGGTGGCGATATCCATTCCCGGGTCGTTTTTACTATCGATATTTTTGATGAATATGCTCGGAATGAGCATCAACCAGGTAACTATGTTCGGACTGATCCTTTCGGTTGGGCTACTGGTGGATGGTGCGATTGTGGTTACCGAATATGCTGACCGTAAAATGCAGGAAGGCCTCGATAAAAAAGTCGCCTACCGTATGGCTGCTCAGCGTATGGCCTGGCCAATCCTTGCATCCACAGCGACAACGCTTGCTGCGTTTCTGCCATTATTATTCTGGCCGGGACTTCCGGGTGAGTTTATGAGCTATCTTCCCCTCACCCTGATCTTTACACTATCATCATCATTTTTGATGGCGTTGATCTTTATGCCAACCCTCGGCAGTATCATCGGTAAAAAAGCGGATGATGCGAGTGACAATGTATCTCATTTAGCTGCCGGTAATTTTGATGTTAAAGACCTTAAAGGAATGACCGGTTCCTATGTTCGTCTTGTTGATAAAATTATTCGACACCCCATAAGATTTTCCAGTACAATCATTGGCGGTATTGTGGCAATTTTTATTGCTTACGGCATGTCAGATACGCCTGTGCAATTTTTCCCCGAAATGGACCCTGAAGGCATTCAGATCCATGTACATGCCCGTGGCAATTTATCGCTTAATGAACGTGATCACCTTGTAAGACAAGTTTCAGATATTATTAAAATAAACCCTTATATTAAAAACTTCCAGTCTACCACGACAGCCGTTGTTGATAACTCGCAAGATCGGGCAGAAGACGTGGTTGGTACACTTTTTCTGAATTTTGTTGATTGGAATGAACGACCAACAGTGAATGACATTATTACTGATCTTCGCCAGCAAACGGCAAATATACCGGGTATGGTTGTTGAATATGTCAAGCCCGCGTCAGGCCCGGTACAGGGAAAGCATATTCAGCTTGAACTGACAGGAGAAAATCTTGATGTACTCATTCCTGCCGTTAATAGTATTTATCAGTATATGGAAAATGAAGTAGAGGGAATAACCGACCTAGAAAATACACTTCCACTTCCAGGAATTCAATGGGAACTTGAAGTTGACCGTGCACTGGCTGGCTTCTTCGGCACCGACATCACCAATGTTGGTAGTGTCATACAGCTTGTTACAAATGGTATTAAGGTTGGTGAATACCGTCCTGATGATGCTGATGATGAAGTTGATATTCGGGTACGTTTCCCTGAAGAATACCGTAATATTACCCAACTTGATGAAGTACGTGTTCAAACACGCGACGGGCTTGTCCCCATCGGCAACTTTGTAAAACGGGTCGCCAAGCAAAAAATCAGTACTGTTGAGCGGATTGATACAAAGACGGCTTATAAAATCAGAGCCAATGTTGTTCAAATATCCCAGCAAAATAATATTTCGGATACTATCAGAGAATGGATTGCCGAACAGAATTTTGACTCCAGTGTTACCGTCAAATTTGCCGGAATGGATGAAGAACAACAAGAATCTCAAGCCTTTCTTGCTAAGGCATTTCTAATGGCGCTGTTCCTGATGGCTCTTATTCTGGTAACACAGTTTAACAGTTTCTATCATTCAGGACTTATTCTGCTGGCGGTTCTTCTATCAACGGCGGGTGTGCTACTTGGCATTATGATTACCGGACGGACATTCCAAACCCTGATGACTGGGGTAGGGATTATTTCGCTTGCCGGAATTGTGGTGAATAATAACATTGTACTTATCGATACCTATGCACGACTTAAAGAAAGCGGTATGGAAGCATACGAAGCGATTGTCCAAACGGTCGCACAGCGTCTAAGACCCGTTATGCTGACAACGATCACGACTGTCGTTGGTTTGCTGCCAATGATCTTTATGGTCAATATCGATTTTGCTAACCGTAATGTTGAAGTAGGCGCCCCTTACGGTGCCTTCTGGGTTGATTTAGCTATAGCGCTATCCTTTGGATTGCTGTTTGCCACAGTCCTTACCTTGCTGCTAACACCATGCATGCTGGCAGCACGGATTAGACTGTCCAAGAAATACAGAGAAAGCAACCTGCGCCCACTTTCAGGGGCAACACCGCAAATAGCTGAATAAAAAAGTTATTTTTTCTTTGAAAGAATTGCAATTGTCGGAATGGAAATTATATAAACCATTCCGATAACTGACATGGTCATCCATAAATCTGTAATAATCAGTGATGCCAGAACGCCAATACCAAGCAGTACAAAAATAACGTGCTCTTTATGAATTTTAAGACTTTTAAACGAAAATGTAGGTATTCGGCTAACAGTAAGAATACATATTACTGCCATATATGCAGAGCAGATTTTTGGATCCTTTAAAAATTCAAAATTATATTCAAAATATAAAATCATCGGCAATAACGCCAGTGCCGCAGATGCTGGTGCAGGAATGCCGGTATAATAACCCGCTTTAACATCTGCGCCTAGTTCATCATCCTTCATCACTGTATTAAAGCGTGCCAAGCGAAGGGCCATACAAATGGCAAACACTAACGACATAAGCCAGCCAAGCCCTCTTACATCACTTAACACCCACATATACATAATAAGCGCAGGTGCGACACCAAAGCTTATCACATCAGATAGGCTGTCAAGTTCAGCACCAAACTTACTGGTTCCCTTTAAAAGGCGCGCTACGCTACCGTCCAGGCCATCAAACACACCGGCCACCAATATGGCCGTTACCGCAGCTTCCCAATTTTCCAGATAGGCAAAACGAATACCAAACATGCCAGCACATAACGCAAGCACTGTAATAGCATTAGGGGCGAGGCTTCTAACAGGAATATGAAATCGTACTTTTTTTTCTGACATCTGTTTATCTGATCTCGCCGTCTCTGTTTTTCTCACGGCCTTTTTCACTGGCGATAACCGTTTCACCGGCAATAGCGCGCTGGCCTACAGAAACAAGTGAGTTAACGCCCTTTGGAAGATACACATCCACACGGCTACCAAACCGGATTAAACCGAAGCGTTCCCCGGCTTTCATTTCCTTTTCGTCTTCGGCCCAGCATAAGATACGCCGCGCCACAAGTCCGGCGATTTGCACAAAGGCCACATATTTACCCGATGTTGTTTCGAGTAGCAGTGCGTGCCTTTCGTTATCTTCACAGGCTTTTTCCAGCGATGCATTGAGGTATTTACCCGGCGTATAAGCCTGACGGATAATCTTGCCATCAGCGGGCACCCTGTTCACATGAACATCAAAAACATTCATAAAAATGCTTACTCTAATCCGTTGCTCGTCGCCCATATCAAGTTCAGCCGGTGGTACTGACGTTTTCACAGACTGCACCACTCCATCAGCAGGGGCTATGATAAGCCCTTCTTTCTGCGGTGTAATCCGGTCTGGATCACGGAAAAAATAAGCACACCACAGTGTGAGTATAATGCCAATCGTCACCATAAAATCCAGGTCCATTAAAAAGAACATGAAAGTGACCACAGCGAAAACACCAATAAATTTATGGCCTTCTCTGTGAATGGGTACGAAAACGGAAAGAATAGTTTCCATGATATTAAGTCCTTGCTGATCGAATAACAAATTTCACGTTACTCGATAATGCTTAAGTTTCTGTTATGCAAGCATTCTCGTCGATTTTTGCCAATTCTTCAAGTTTTTGTTGCACTTCATCCAATTGCTGTTGTTTTTGCCACATTTGATAATATTTCCCGCCCAGCTCCAGAAGTGACGTATGGTTCCCTCTCTCAATGATCTCACCGTCATCAAGTACAAGGATTTCATGGACATTAATAATGGTCGAAAGACGGTGAGCGATAACAATCGCCGTTCTTTGTTCGGATATTTTCTCAAGCGACTGTTGAATATCCCTTTCCGTATGACTATCGAGCGCCGATGTTGCTTCATCAAGCAGTAAAATAGCAGGATTTTTTAAAATAGTTCGGGCAATTGCCACTCGCTGTTTTTCACCGCCCGATAACTTAAGGCCCCGCTCCCCGACTTCCGTATCATAACCATCCGGTAGCCGCATGATAAAATCATGAATTTTGGCAAGCTTTGCCGCTTCGAATACTTCTTCTTCAGTAGCATCATGTTTGCCGTAACAAATATTATATTTAATACTATCATTAAAAAGCACTGTATCTTGCGGCACGACGCCAATGTCCTTACGCAGGCTAAACTGCGTAACATCACGGATATCCTGACCATCAATTTTAACTGATCCGCTGGCAATGTCATAAAAGCGAAATAGAATTCTTGAAATGGTTGATTTCCCTGCGCCACTTGATCCGACGACTGCTGTGGTTGTACCGCCGTTCACTTTAAAGGAAATATTTTTCAGTATTGGACGGTCTTCAGAATAATGAAAACTTACATTTTCAAATTCTATCATGCCACTAGTTACTGTCAAATCTTCTGCGTCAGGATTGTCTTTAATTTCAGGGTTTTTAGCGATTAGCATGAACATTTTTTCCATGTCCACCAACGCCTGTTTTATTTCACGGTAAACAAAACCAAGAAAATTAAGCGGAATATATATCTGGATCAGTAGCGCATTAATAAGCACAAATTCACCAATGGTAAAACGACCATCAACGACCCCATTTGCCCCCATTAAAAGAACAGCAACAAGCCCGCCGGAAATAATTATTCCCTGCCCGACATTAAGTAATGTTAATGACAACTGACTTTGAATGGACGCCTTCTCATATTGGCGAAGTGATTTATCATATCGGTTAGCCTCATGAAGCTCGCTGGTGAAATATTTTACCGTCTCAAAATTGATCAGACTATCAATCGCCCGGCCATTGGCCCTGGTATCCTGTTTATTCATTTCACGGCGATATTTAAGCCGCCATTCGGTGACTGCTATAGTGAAATAAATATAACTGCTCAAACAAACAAATGTAATTAGTGCATAAAGAAAACCAAAATTAATCCAAAAAATACTAGAAATCATCACGATTTCAAGGATGGTCGGGATAATGTTAAAAAGCATAAAACGAAGCAGAAAATCAATACCCCTTGTTGCCCTTTCAATAACCCGGCTTAAACCACCTGTCCGGCGCTCTAGATGAAAACGGAGCGAGAGAAGATGCAAATGACGAAATGTATTTAAAGCTATGTTTCTTAAGGCATTTTGTCCGACTTTCACAAATATTGCATCGCGAATTTCTCCAAAAGCCTGTGTCAGAACCCGTGCTGTTCCATAGCCAATAATTAGACCAACCGGAACAGCCGCAACAATCATTCCTGTGTTGGCCTGCGCATCACCAGTAAGAATATCAACGGCATCTTTAAACAGAAACGGTACATAAATACCGATCACTTTTGCCATAACAAGAAATGACATGGCAAGAACAACCCTGATCCTTAAATCCAGTCGCCCTTCGGGCCATATATAACGCCAAAGTTCTCTAACTGTTGCTATGTGATTATCAGCATCTTCATTATCTTCCAGAATATCTTTACTTTTTGCTGTCTCATCACTTGCCATAAATTATACCCTTTAATATCTAAGTAATTTTTTTATAAAAAATCGACCTTTTAGTCCTAAGTTTATCAATTAGTTTACGCAATATTAATAACCATTTCATAGTATCAGACTTACTGAATATTGAAGGATGTTTTTTTATCTTTTTTTATTTATTCAATTTGTATTTTGATCAGGAATTAAGTGCAGTAAAATGAAAGAGTTAGAACAATATAATGAGTTGATGTCCACTAACCAGGCCGAGTATGATTCACTTTTACCACTTTATAATAGCTTCACATTTAACGATATATTATACGATTGCCAGATACTAAACCACGAAGATGGCTCGTCATATACACTCAATCTATCCGCTAATCTTGGTTTTCTTCCTTATAGTTCTGAAAATCAAACCCGCCGAAGCGCACTTTTACAGAAACTTGGTCGCCTAATGGCACAGGGAACAATTACCATTGATCACCACTGCGCTATGAAATTACCCATAAGTTCAGTCATTAATGATGAGTTAAGTGCAAAAGTAATCATGGAAAGCATTTTATATACATTACTGGATAGTCAGGAATTACTGAGAGTGATTACAGAAATTATAGAAGCGTCCCGCAAAACTGCTCGGCGAAAAAAGCGCGCTTAAAATCTATTGTAATTGATCGAGCGGTAGAGTTAACTTCTGCCCCGGGAAGATCAGATCTGGATCAACGATAATATCCGCATTAGCACCAAAAATAACCGTATAATGATAACCTGAACCGTATAGTTTTCTTGCGATATGCCACAAACTGTTTCCAGGGTTAACAATTACATCACCAGTAGCAAGCTCCTTATCTAGTGCTACAAACGGGAAGAAGGGCTGTGAAATTCTGACCTCAACATCACCATCGATGAGTATTTGATCTAGCCTGATAATATGGTCTTCAATAGTAAGTGTCTTACTAATTTCATATTTCCAGACACCCTCCTCGTTTGCGTTCGCGTCGCCTATAAATTCATTATCAAGGTAAATTCTTATATTGGCGCCTGCTGTAGCACTACCGTTTACGACAGTTATGCCATTATCCGTATAATCCAGCGCATCAAGTGATAAGCCTTTTGCAGCCTCTATCATATTAATATTTCTTGGTTTTTGTAAAACACGGCTAGGGCCATTACCAGAACGGGGGCTTAAAATGGCAACAACGCCTTCCGTATCATCACCATTGAAGTTTTCTTCATTTCTGTCAGGAACTGCAACAATAACAATGTCACTAGAAGAAATTTCAAAACCACCCTGGGTTTTAGAGATGATACTAAGTTCAGTTGGTCCAATAGGTAACGGCTCATCAAATAATAGTACCCATTCACCATTTCGGTCAGATATTGCCGAGCCAATTTGTTTTTCTCTAGCATATATTATGACGTCACTGTTAGGTTCTGCACGGCCTGCTATTACCCCTGTACCATTTCTACTAATTCTAACGACGTCAAAACTGGGCACTATTACGGTAGAGACCGGAGCGTCCAATGCTTCTTGAGGAACGGCTTCAACCACAGCCACGACATCTTCAACCACAGCAAAATCTGTTTCCGCACCATCATCTGCGAGAAAAATGACCCAAATTACAGCACTAACAGCAACAATAGCCATTAAGCCAAGACTAAATTTTAATCCTGAGCCTTGCTTTTTTTTCTGGTACTTTAAATAATCGCTCAATTTTTCTATCCAACTTCATAAAAATGAAGCATCCTATGCTTTAATAATATCACTTATATAGTCTATGACCATAAAATTGCTAGTATGTTTTTCACCAATAAAGCTATTCTGGCAAAAAAAATGCTCACATCTATTAATTAAAAATAAAATTTGTCAAATATGTGGCTAATTTATAAGATAATAAAATGACTGAAATTAATTCTCTATGCATATATTGTGGATCACGGTCCAGTAATAATAAAAACTTCCAAATTCTTGCAAAGGAAATTGGACAAATCATTGCCAAAAATAAGATCAATCTTATCTATGGCGGCGGCAGCGTCGGTCTGATGGGTATTGTCGCGAGTAGTGTTATGGATTACGGCGGAGAAGTGCATGGTATTATTCCGGGGCATCTCGATGAAAATGAAAAGTCACACGAAAATATTACAAACCTCACTATTGTCGATAACATGCACCAACGAAAACGTATGATGTTTGATCACTCCGATGCATTTCTGGTTCTTCCCGGCAGCATTGGAACATTAGATGAAACAATTGAGGCAATTACATGGAAACAATTAAAGCTTCATGACAAACCAATTGTCATATTAAATTCTGAAAATTATTGGGGTCCTTTTTTGGATTTGTTAAGAAATATTATAAATTACGAATTCACGTCCGAACATACTATGTCACTTTTTCATGTGGTGAACACCCCTGAAGAAGTCCTTCCATTGCTTAAAAGTCTTCCTGATCCCAAAATAGACCCGAAAAATACTCTTTTTTGAAGAATTAAACTCAATCAGGTCTTCCATATTTAGGCTTCTAATGTTACGTTGCGCCAAAGGATTTTGGATTTTCAAAATTAGATCCACCGCTAAAAAAATACATTAAAAAAAACTAAAAGGACTAACATGGCTAAGATTAAAGTAGACAATCCCATCGTTGAATTAGACGGTGATGAAATGACCAGAATTATTTGGGCCTGGATTAAAGAACGCCTCATTCACCCATACCTTGATGTTGATCTTCATTATTATGACCTCGGCATTGAAAAGCGCGATGAAACAGATGACCAAATCACCATTGATAGTGCCAATGCAATCATCGAACACGGTGTTGGCGTAAAATGTGCGACCATCACACCCGATGAAGAGCGCGTTGAAGAATTCGGCCTTAAAAAAATGTGGCGCTCGCCTAATGGTACAATCCGTAATATTCTTGGCGGCACAGTTTTCCGTAGTCCTATTATTTGCTCTAACGTTCCGCGTCTTGTCCCTGGCTGGACTGATCCGATAGTTATTGGTCGTCATGCTTTTGGTGACCAATACCGTGCAACGGATTTTCGCGTACCGGGCGCTGGTAAACTAACGATCAAATTCGAACCAGAAGATGGCGGCGACGTCATTGAACATGAAGTGTTCCAATTTGAAAGCAGCGGCGTTGCTATGGCCATGTATAACCTTGATGACAGCATCCGTGACTTTGCCCGTGCAAGCATGAATTACGGCCTTAATGTTGGATGGCCCGTTTATCTTTCAACCAAAAACACTATCTTGAAAGCTTATGACGGTCGTTTCAAAGATCTGTTTGAAGAAATATATCAAAGTGAATTTGCCGATAAATTTAAAGCTGCCGGTATTCACTATGAGCATCGCCTCATCGATGACATGGTTGCTTGCGCAATGAAATGGAATGGTAAATTTGTTTGGGCTTGTAAAAACTATGACGGTGACGTTCAGTCAGATACTGTTGCCCAAGGTTTTGGCTCACTCGGACTTATGTCTTCCCAACTTATTACCCCTAACGGTAAGGTTATGGAATCAGAAGCCGCCCACGGCACCGTGACACGCCATTATCGCCTGCATCAAAAAGGTGAAGAGACATCAACAAACCCTATTGCTTCTATTTATGCCTGGACCGGTGGCCTTCGTCACCGCGGCGTTCTTGACAGCAATGATAAGCTTGTTAACTTTGCAGATGCACTTGATAAAGTTTGTGTCGCGACCGTTGAACAAGGCGACATGACTAAGGATTTGGCTCTACTTGTTGGCCCTGAGCAACATTGGCTTACGTCTAGACAGTTTTTTGATAAAATTGATCAGAACCTGCAAAAAGAAATGGGCTGATTTAACTATAAAATAATATTTTTAGGCGGGCTTTTTAGTCCGCCTTTTTTATTCCAGCTCTTCAACTTCGGTTTGTCCGAAATCATCCTTATCTTCTTCAGTGTGCGTTTCTTCGATGCGTTCTTTCAGGCTTGGGTAATGGTCAAGCAAATGATGAAAATCAATCGCATCAAGAACAAGCAGTTGTGCTTTCGCAGTGACCATATAATTGGCGCGAAAAGTCGTTCTTTGCATTAATGATTTTGCGCCAAAAAAGGCACCTTTATTAAGATGAAATTCCCCTTCTTCATTGCGCCTCCTAATGGAACCGGAAACAATAAGAAATAATTTATCGGCATCCTCACCTTCATAAGCGATCAACTTTCCCGCTTCAGCGACCTGGGAACGCAGCCTTTTGGCAATAGTATTAATCAGATTGGCATCAAGACCGTGAAATAGTGGAACATTGGCAACAAGCCCCCAGCGAATAACAAAATCCCTACGGTGAATTTCACTGGCAAATCCGGATGCCACAATACCAATGGGAAGCGCATAAACCCCTACACCTAACACCATTACCATCGCGCCAAATATTTTACCCCACATAGTAATGGGCACAACATCGCCGTAGCCGATAGTGGTAAGAGTAGCAAATGCCCACCACATGGCATTGGGAATACTCCCAAAGGCGTCAGGTTGCGCGAAACGTTCCAGATAATACATTATCGTTGATGCGAAAAGCACCAAGCCAAGCATAATGATAAGCGTCGCGATGAGCGCTCTACGTTCTGCATAAAAAACACTGCCAAGCGAGCTAAGTGCCGGAGAGTAACGCATCAGTTTGAAAAGACGCAAAAAACGGAACACGCGCAAGAACCGAAGATCAAAACCAACAAACGAAAATAATATCGTTGGTGCGATCGCTATAAAATCAATCACCATTAAAGGCGAAAATACAAACCTTGCGCGAAAGGTGTTTTTGCCTGATTGCTCGGGCTTTGGTCTATATTCCACCGAAGTCCAGATACGCAATGAGTATTCAAAAATAAAAATAGACAGTGAGAAAATTTCAAATAAAAGAAATTCCCGAGCAAATTGACTTCCGATTGTATCGACAGTTTCAATGGCAACAGCGCAAACATTAAGCAATATAAGAATAACCATAAACACATCGAAAAAACGACCGATTAAATGACCACTGGCACCAATTTCAATTATATCGAAAATGTGCCGTCTTAAACTTATATTTTTTGTCGGCATATATTTATTCCATTAGGCAATTGCACTTTCAATTGCTTTGATCGCATCATTTGCTTTTGCACCGTTTGGGCCGCCAGCCTGCGCCATGTCTGGACGCCCGCCCCCACCTTTACCACCAACAGCAGCCGCCCCAACGCGAACCAGCTCAACGGCGCTAATATCAGCCGTTAGATCATCGGTAACGGCGGTAAGAACCGCCGCTTTCCCGTCATTTACAGCGATAAACGCAACTACACCAGATCCAATTCGGCCTTTAGCTTCGTCGGCTAGACCACGAAGTTCTTTTGCGGGGATACCGTCAAGTACTTGACCGATGAATTTAATGCCGTTGATTTCTTTAACGTCATCACCACTACCCGGTTCACCACCGCCCATAGCAACTTTCTTCTGTAGGTCGGCGATTTCCTTTTCCATCACTTTGCGTTCAGATATTAAAGAACTTAGACGATTTGCCAGTTCGCTGGCTGGTGCCTTTATCGTAAGCGCTGCACCCGACAAATAACTCTCTTGAACGGCAGAATATGCGCAAGCTGCATTACCAGTTAGCACTTCAAGGCGCCGAACACCTGAGGCAACAGCACCTTCAGAAATAATTTTAAAATAGCCAATATCACCCGTGCGTTTAACATGAGTTCCACCGCACAGTTCCACGGAATAGTCACTACCCTCAGGATCACTTCCCATAGCAACGACCCGAACTTCATCACCGTATTTTTCCCCAAATAGAGCCATTGCACCAGCTTTAATTGCTTCATCTGGAGTCATTAGTCTGGTCGTTACTTCGCTATTTTGGCGAATGATGTGATTAACATCATCTTCGACTTTTCTAATTTCGCTATCAGTTAGTGCCTTGGAATGGCTTATATCAAACCGCATTTTATCAGCCGCAACAAGGGATCCTTTTTGTGTCAAATGATCACCAAGACTTGTCCGAAGTGCTGAATGTAAAATATGGGTAACGGAATGGTTAGCTCTGATTTTGTTTCTGTTTTCTTGATCAACATTCATTTGCACGACATCACCCCGCGAAATATTTCCCGCTGTGATTTTACCAACATGAACATGAAGAGCAGCCAATTTTTTATGAGTGTCATTAATTTCGATTGTTGCACCGCTTTCTGTAACGAACACCCCTATATCGCCAACCTGACCACCACTTTCACCGTAAAATGGTGTTTGATTAACGAGTACCGATACTTCATCACCTTCGGCGGCGGTTTTTGCAGTTTTATCATTCACAACAATCTGTAATATCTTGCCTTCGCCGTGCGTGGTGTTATAGCCAACAAATTCTGTTGCACCGAATTCTTCCCGTGCTTCAAACCATACGGTTTCAGTTGCAGTAGAACCGGAGCCTTTCCAGGCGGCTCTTGCTTCGGTTTTTTGTTTATCCATAGCCGCGTTGAAACCATCTTCATCGACGGTAAGGTCTTTGGCTCTAAGTGCATCCTGCGTTAAATCAAGCGGGAAGCCGTATGTATCATAAAGTTTAAAGGCGACGCCACCATCAAGAACTTTATTTTGTCCAAGGTTCGCCACCTCTTCATCAAGCAGACGAATACCACGGTCGAGTGTCTTACGAAAACGTCTTTCTTCAAGCAGCAAAGTTTCAGTAACCAGTGCTTGCGCACGGACAAGTTCAGGGAAAGCCTGCCCCATTTCACCGACAAGCGCCGGAACTAGTTGGTGCATAAGCGGCTCAGCGCAGCCAATCATTTGTGCATGACGCATGGCACGGCGCATAATCCGGCGAAGTACATAACCCCTGCCCTCGTTGGAAGGCAATACACCGTCAGCAATTAAGAAAGATGTGGAACGAAGATGATCCGCTATTACTCTAAGTGATGTGTTCTGATCCCCAAATGGCTCAACACCACTGTGCTCTGCGGAAGCAACGATCAGTTTTTTAAAAAGATCCGTTTCATAATTATCATATTGGCCCTGCATAACGGCGGCGATACGCTCAAGCCCCATACCTGTATCAATTGCTGGTTTTGGAAGATCTATTCTTGTGCCGTCCGCTTGTTGTTCGAACTGCATGAATACCAAGTTCCAAATCTCAACAAATCTATCGCCATCTTCATCAGGGCTTCCGGGCGGTCCGCCCCAAACTTCTTCGCCGTGGTCATAAAAAATTTCAGAGCAAGGACCACAAGGACCAGTCGGTCCCATTGACCAAAAATTATCAGACGTAGCAATGCGGATAATTTTTTCATCCGCTAAACCGCTGATTTTTTTCCATAAATCAAAAGCATCATCATCATCATGATAGACTGTGACCAAAAATTTATCGGCATCAAGGCCATAAACTTTGGTGAGTAGTTCCCATGCTTGATAAATGGCCTGTTCTTTAAAATAATCACCAAAAGAAAAATTACCGAGCATCTCAAAAAATGTATGATGACGGGCCGTATAGCCCACATTATCTAAATCATTATGCTTACCACCCGCGCGTACACATTTCTGGCTTGATACCGCGCGCTCATAAGGGCGGGTTTCCATACCGGTAAATACATTCTTGAAGGGCACCATCCCCGCATTAACAAACATTAGTGTCGGATCATTATCCGGAACGAGCGGACTGCTCGCGACAATTTCATGACCTGCGTCTTTAAAATAGTTTAAAAAAGCGCTGCGAATTTCATTGGTGCTTTTCATCTTTGATCCATTAATCGTTTAACTATATGTTTTATCACATATTACGAGTTTATTTTCAAAGCCTTTTACACCTCAATTTGTTGTAAATTCAATCTGAAACAAAAAAAGGTACCGGCTAAAAACCGGTACCTGTCAAAAGTTTGCTGGGATAGTAGGTAAAACTATTCCTGATCGGACTCCGCATCCGTTTCTCTAACCGCGCCTTCTTTAAGCATTACATCATCAAGAATACCGGCATTAACACGAACCGCATTTTCAATTTCTTCCGCCACATCGGGGTTATCTGTAAGAAAACGCTTAGAATTTTCACGGCCCTGACCAATACGTTGACTGTCATATGAATACCAAGAGCCTGATTTTTCAACAATATTCGCCTTAACACCAAGGTCAACAAGTTCACCCATTTTGGAAATACCCTTGCCGTACATAATATCAAATTCAACCACTTTAAAAGGTGGGGCCACTTTGTTTTTAACCACTTTAACACGCGTCTGGTTACCGACAATTTCGTCTTTTTCCTTAATAGCACCAATGCGGCGAATATCAATTCGAACCGAAGAATAAAATTTGAGCGCGTTACCGCCCGTTGTCACTTCTGGGCTACCATACATCACACCAATTTTCATGCGGATCTGGTTGATAAAAATAACCATACATTTTGATTTAGAAATAGAACCCGTAAGTTTTCGAAGAGCCTGGCTCATCAAGCGAGCCTGAAGTCCCACATGAGTATCACCCATTTCGCCCTCAAGTTCCGCCCGCGGCGTTAGTGCTGCAACACTATCAATTACCAAAACATCAATAGCACCGGAGCGCACAAGCGTATCGGTAATTTCAAGCGCCTGTTCACCGGTATCGGGCTGTGAAATAAGCAGCTCATCCAAATCAATACCAAGCTTGCCAGCATAAACCGGATCAAGCGCATGTTCCGCATCAATGAATGCGGCCGTTCCGCCTGCCTTTTGTACTTCCGCAGCAACATGAAGCGCTAGCGTGGTTTTACCAGAGCTTTCAGGGCCATAAATTTCAATAACCCTTCCTTTTGGAAGGCCACCTATACCGAGCGCTATATCAAGGCCAATGGACCCCGTTGAAACAGAATCAACATCCACAGCGGCGTTTTGCCCCAGTTTCATAATTGAGCCTTTACCAAAAGCGCGCTCAATTTGTCCAAGAGCTGCGTCTAACGCTTTTTGCTTATCCATATTATCCCGTTCAACCAGTTTTAAATTTGATGATGTCATTTTTATGTCTCCTTTGTATCCCATAACCTGTTGTAACTTGTAAACACACTATATGTACCTAGTTTGTTCTCATTTGTAAAGAACTTTATAAATACTTGAATATAAAGGATTTTATTGATTATATTTATTTTTTGTTCTTTTTATATAGGAACAAAAGAACATATTGGAAGTGATTCATATCTTTAAAAAAAAGAATCACATATTACAAACTGACGAAGAACAACCATTTACTTCTCGAGCACTTCTTTTACCTGTTCTGCAAGTTGTTTCAAACTGAATGGCTTAGAAAGAAAATTAAAATCCTTGTCCATGATATTATCATCAAGCGCATCTTCTGCCTAACCGGAAATAAAAATTACTTTAAGACTTTTATCGGTTTCTCTGATTTTCTTGACCAGACTGGGCCCGTCCATTTGTGGCATCATTACATCACTAATTAAAAGATCAATAGTCGCCTCTGTTTCCTCAAGAACTTTAAGTGCGGATACACCACTATCCGCTTCGTAAACGGTATAGCCTTTATTCTTGAGAGCGCGCGACGCAAACATACGAACAGCATCTTCATCCTCAACAAGTAATATGGTGCTGCTTCCTGTAAGATCAAGCGCTTTCTCTTTTGGTTTAATGATGTCCGCTGCACTTTCAATTGCTTCCACATCACCTTCAATATAACGCGGTAGATATATTTTAAATGATGTGCCGACACCAACTTCACTTTCAGGAAATACATAACCATTGGTTTGTTTAATAATGCCGTAAACCGTAGAAAGGCCTAGCCCCGTCCCTTTGCCTACATCCTTAGTACTGAAAAATGGTTCAAACACTTTTTCAAGATGCTTTTTCTCGATACCGGTACCATTATCAACAACTTCCAGAAGCACATAATCTCCCTTGGGGAAAATTGGATATTGCTTGGTTACTTTCAACGATTCTTCTGCACTTATATTAAGGGTCTTAATCTCTAGCTTACCGCCACTCGGCATCGCATCACGGGCATTAACACAAAGGTTGATAATAACCTGTTCAAGCTGCCCTTGATCAACCCTGACCGGGTCTATATCACGCCCATGGTTCATATCAAGTTCGATATTACTACCGATCACACTAGCTTCAAGCGCATCACTAATAGTGTTCTTATTTGAAATATCTAAATTCAACGGTGATTTAGGATCACCGAATTCGTATTTATCAAATAAATTTTTTGCCGCCTTATTAGCATAAACCACATCGCCGCCTGGGGATGTCATTAGCATAGCCACACCAACATTTTCATTTTGGATAGCAATAGAATTTGTTGAATTGGGTAATCCAGTTGATTTTACTTTTCCCAGTAACATCAACAAAATAATAATAGTGACGAAAAGTATAGCCGCCCCGGCAAAATAACCGTATGAGCTATCAACGTCCAATAATGGATCCGGTCAGGTAAACCGTAGTGAAAGTATTGATCTAATTGTTGCCGCAGTCGTCACCCAAAAGTTGCCTAACGGTAATATGGTTATTCAAGGTCGGCAGGAAGTGCGCGTTAATTTCGAAGTTCGAGAAATGACTATTATGGGCGTGATCCGTCCAGAAGATATCAGCTCAACCAATACAATCGAGCATACACAAATAGCCGAAGCCCGAATTTCATATGGTGGCCGCGGCCAGTTAACAGACTTCCAACAACCCCGTTACGGAAGTCAATTATTTGATATCATATTCCCGTTCTAATCTGGATATGAAACATTTTAAATCTTACGATATTGTGTCCGGTTAAAGACAAACATCTATAACCAATGTTCCTGCACAATCAAAAAGGGCTGTAACAAAAAGTTACAGCCCTTTTCCTATTCTCTAATATTTTGGATTTAACCGTCCCGGTGTACTTTTTCGTAATTCTCGTGTTTTTCCTGGGACTCAATAGTCATTGTCGCTATGGGACGCGCCTCTAATCTTTTAAGGCTTATTTGTTCCCCACTCACCTCGCAATAGCCATAATCTTTTTCTTCAATTCTTTTTATTGCTGCATCTATTTTCATTACAAGTTTGCGTTGGCGATCGCGTGTTCTCAGCTCAACCGACCAATCGGTTTCCGCAGATGCACGGTCCGCTATATCCGGTTCTTTAAGACTATCTTCCTGAAGGTGTGATAATGTTTCACGAGAATCGATAATAATCGATTCTTTCCATTCAGTAAGTTTAACGCGAAAATATTCCAACTGCTGTTCATTCATAAACTCTTCTGTTTCAGAAGGTTCATATCCATTTGGCAATTCCACTGACATTGTTACCTCGACTTATTAATGGTTACAAAAAGTGGTGCCAACCTACTTAAGTCGACTGCAAATTTCAAGTTCTTTTATTAAAGTTATCAATGAAGTTTTTTAAATGTTAAAAATGAAGTTCTCTAACCAATCATTTCCAGCTTGGCAAGTTCAACCTTAGCCCGCAGTTCAATATCGTTTATTATCTCAATAAGGGCAGGATCAATATTTTTTTCACGTTGCTGCGCAAGCGCTTTAACGATGTCACTCAAACGCTTTTTTGATATTTGACCGAGCAACAAACCATGACGAATCGCTTCAAGATGTTCGATATGGGTCCAGGGTCTGCCCCTATCATGCAAGCTGCATTTGCAGGGGTAGAGAGCTGGTTCTTTACGGTAACTATTCCGTGGTGGTCTTTTGGAGAAAGAGTACCTAAATGGCGCCAAAACGCCCTAATATTCGCCAAATCTGATGATCAGCTCTGGCCTGATTATTTGGAGGAATGCAGCGCTGATTTTAAGAAATGGCTTAAATCAAAGAAGAAGAAATAATTATTTCTTGTTACTAAATTTCTGCACAGATAGCTCGAGGCCCTTTTTAATCTCTGCGCCAATATCGCCGCCGTCGCCTTCAATTCTTTCACGGATAACAACACGCATGGCATCAAGATGGGCCTTGATAATTTCCACGTGACTGTCAGATAGTCCAGCGCCGGCAGCTGTAAAGTTGTAAAGCCCTTCGGCGAAATCGGTGATCAATTGGTAGCCAAATGTACCGCCCTGCCCCTTCATGTCATGAGCAATTGAGTTAATACGTTCGAAATATCCTTTGCGGCCGACCTCATCATCAACACAGCGGCGATGAACTTCAAACAGTTCATCAATGATTGTCATTACCCAGTCCGGATACTCTTCTGACATTTCATTTAGTGCTTCTTCAGCCTCAGAAAGTAAACCTTCATCAAATTCGATCACAGCGTTAGCATCAAGACCTAATCCTGCGGATTTTTCTTTAAGCTTGTTTTTGCTACGGTAAAAACGGACCTTTACACCTGGTTTAGACATTTACGATCTCCACTTCCGGACTATCATAGGTATACACCCTTCTATCATCACCACTAATGGGAATTTCCTGTCTGCGCCTATCGGGGCCGAAATAAGAATTAGTGTGGACAAACTGGCGTGGTTTAAAAATGACCGATTGTAATTTATCTGCAATAGAATTTACCGAAAATGGTTTTGACATAAATTCTGTCACGCCCATCTCCCTTGCTTCATGCACCCTTTTAGGCTCAGAGTACCCCGTTAACATAACAAATGGCTTAAAGCGGTCTTTACTATCTTTATGGCGACGTATCCAGCGAAGCAGCATCAAACCGTTTACCGGGCTCATTTCCCAATCGCAAACGATAATATCAACGGACATCATCCCCGCTTTCATCGGGTTTTCCTCAACGAGCTTTATAAACTCAATCGCTTCAGAACCATCATCAACCGACCGTACAGACTGTACGCCAAGAATTCTAATGCTGTTGACCAACAATGACCTGATAAAAGGACTGTCCTCGACGACAAGTACACTAATTCTGCTTAAATCAATCCCGCTCATAAATAAACCCTATTATTCAAATTAATTATTACTGTTTTTTGTATAAGACCCCAATATGGTAAATAAAATATAAATTATTGTTAAAAATTATTTTTACGGCACATAATTCCATATAAACAGTTATTATCCATGCATGCACGGTAAAAAGAAATCAGATACCCTTGCGATCAAGTTATTGCCCTGATATATATAAAGTAGTTAAGTATTATCAAATAGTGGAATGGGCATATGAGTGACAAAAACAGTGCTAAAACCAGACAAGTGGTTACGGCACATCCATCATCTTTGAAGCATTCCAACTCTAATAAAGTTGAAACAAATTCACTTTGGTCAAAAATAGTTAGAAATTGGCCCATTACCATTGCATCAATTGTCAGCATTTCATGGATTACTCTGTGCAGTTATTATCTGCTTTATTCAGCGCCTGAAATCCAGAATATGTCAATAATAGAGCTTTCAACAATTGCCTCGGCTACCGCACTTCCCCTTGTGATGATCTGGATCATTTGCCTTGTTCTAATTCGGATTAATCCGATTGAGGATAATTATCGTTCCCTTGAAAAGGGTTTAGATCAGCTTCTTAATCCCGTTGAAATCACACAGGACCGCATTGTTAAAATAATCGAAAATTTAAAATTGGAAATTGCGAGCATCGAGCAAGCCGGCGATATAGCAACGGACCGCTTCAAAATTCTTGAAGATAGTTTTAAAGAGCAAGTATCAGAACTCTATAATGCGACAATGGATGCTGATGAAAAATCACTTTCCATTAAAAATAATCTTGCCGGTGAAAGAGACGCGATAACGCTGCTTGTTAACGATATTGAGAAGCATAGTGATAAAATATCAATCCAGTTTAAACAATTTAAAGAAGACACCATTTCAGCAAATCTGGAAACAAAAAAGCAATCAGAGTTTCTAAATAATGAAATGAGTTTTCAAAATAAGACACTTGAAAGCCGCAGCAAACAAATAGAAGACAATTTAGAGAGCATGGCTACACGTCTCAATAAAATTACCGATGACATTTCCGATAAGTCAAATCACTCTTATCATCATTTAAGCGAAATCATAGATGGTTTTGATGAACGAAGGGCTGTGCTCAATAATTTCATGACGACGATGATGGATGAAGTAAACACCATCTGTGACAAGCTTGATAAGCAGGCGAACACTGTTAATGATTTGAGCGGTCAATCTGCAAAAACCAGTGAAGAAATTACCAAAAGCATCAAAAAGCAAGCTGAGCAACTTTCAAAAATCGCTGATAAGACTATGAAAGATTTAAATGCCAGCAGCCAGGCCATTGAAGATCAGACGAAGAATATGGGTGATTCCATCAGTGAAGCAACCGAGCATAGTAAAATAAACATCGCCAAAGCCAGTGATTATTTCACGGAAAAAGCAAATGATCTGAATAGAATTTCAAGTGATCTAGAAACAAACATCAAACAAAATTTTGATGAAATTACAGACACGATCACTGATAAAGCAACTAATCTGGGTGAAGATATTTCAATTCAATTTCAAAATATGGAAGCAGAAATTGATCAAGGAAATTCAAATATCAATGAAATACTAGGCGCAAATATCGAACGGCTGAGCGCTCTCATTAATAATAATAAATCAGAAACTGAAAAACTACTCAGCGAAGTCATTACATCAATTGATGAACAAACAGACCATATCGAAAAATCATTAAGTGATACACGGATTAATATGATTGACCGTACCACCCTTATTCAGGAAGAGTATCAGTCACTGGAAAATTATGCTGATCGTTTTCAAAATAAGATGATAGAAACAGAAAAAGAATTCAAAAAACAGCATAAAAATATGCTTTCCTGTATCAGCCTCATTGAAGATGGTCTCACAGTTACTATTGAGAAAATAAAGAAAAACTCAACAAGCCTTGGTACCCACGGCCAAAAAGTCATTGAATGTATAATTTCACAGTCCTCGGACCTTACCAGTCAAATTGCTGACATTCAGAACCGCAGTAAAAATAGCATTGTTGAAATTCAGAATGCCAGCCTACAGGCAGGCGAAAATATCCTAAATAAAGAAAAAGAGACTTCGGAAATTATCGAAGAATGGTTAACCACAGCCAATAATGTCGGTGTGGAACATGCTTCAGGAATGGAAAAAATTAAACAATTGATGGAAGATCTGGAGCATCTGGAAGAAACTACAGAAAAATCCCTAACCACATCTGAAGAAAACATCATACGCATTTCCAATAAATTGCTACAAAGTTCTGATAGAATTCATATTGCCTCAAACAGCGCCGTTGAAGCCGTAGAAGAAACCAATTCTGCACTTGATAAGAATGCTGAGAAGTATCAGCAAATGATCAATGCTATTCAGCTATCAAGCCAAAGTCTCGCGATAAATGCCAATGCCATTGAAAATAGGCTAAAAAGAATTAATACAGAGAATTTTTCCGATATTTCAGCAAAGATAATGGAAAAGCTGCAAGCCCAGTCCATCGACATCAGTCAGTATCTTGAAGGTGAAGTTCCCAAAGATTTATGGGATAATTATATTGCCGGTGATAAAAATATTTTCATTCGTAAGATTAAAAAATATATCGGCAAGAAAACCTCGTCGCAGATCAGGGACCATTATAAGCAAGATAGTGACTTTAGAAAAAATGTTGATAGCTTCGTTCAGATATTTGAAGAATTACTTGCAACATTTACTGAAAGCACTGAAACTGTTTATAGCGAAACATTAATCACATCGGATATAGGCAAGGTATATTTCGCGCTTGCAGAGGCAACCGGACGACTTAAATAACAATGAAAATCATCAAAAGATACGCACTCGGCTCTATACTTGTATTATTGCTGACGGCTTGCAGTAATGACGTTGCGCCCTCCACCGACGAAGATATTCCAAATAAACCTGTTAATCTGAAAATGGCCAGCACCTACCCTAGTAGCCTTGTTATACTAGGGACTTTAGCAAAGAGATTTGAGAGCCAAATTGAAATTATTTCAGGTGGCGATATTAAATTTCGTTTTTTTGAACCAGGAGCCCTTTCCCCGCCGCCTGAAACATTTGATGCCGTATCATACGGCGCGCTGGATAGTGCCTGGTCATCGCCCGGCTTCTGGAGCGGAAAAGTTCCTGCTCTTCAAACATTCGCCGCCATACCATTTGGGCCGGACAGCGCCGAATACATGGCCTGGTATTATAGTGGCGGCGGTCAGGAGATATTCGAAGATATTTATCACCGCCATAATATCCACAGCATTATTTGCGGCATTAGCCCTCCTGAAGCTTCAGGCTGGTTCAAGGAAGAGATTAAAACTCTTGAAGACTTAAAAGGGATCAGGATGCGCTTTTTTGGTCTCGGCGCACGTGTAATGACTAAAATGGGCGTCTCAACCCAGCTCCTCGCCACAGGAGATATTTTCCCTGCTCTGGAACTTGGCGCAATTGATGCAACAGAATTTTCAGTTCCAGCCGTAGATCAGAAACTAGGCTTTGATAGAATTGCCAAACATTACTATTTTCCCGGCTGGCATCAGCAATCCACTTTTTTCGAACTTATGATTAATCTTGAAAAATGGAACGAACTGTCCCGGATGCAACAGGCACAGATTAACTCTACTTGCGGCGATAATATGCGCTACGGTATTGCAGAGGGTGAAGCCCTTCAGGCAGAGGCCATTAATTTATTAAAAGAAAGTGGCACTATATTTCACGTGTGGCCAGATGAATTTTTAAATGCTTTTGAAACTGCCTGGCACGAGGTGGCTGAAGAAGAAGCGGCTAAAGATCCTGACTTCAAGAGGTCATGGCAGTCGCTACAGGAATTCAGGCAGTCTTATAAAACATGGAAAGATCTTGGTTATATTAAAACGGATCGTTGATTATATTCTAAAATACACGGCATATATCGGGCGTTTTTTTCTGATCGCGCTTATGCTGACGATCATTATTGATGTAGTTGGCCGCCGCTTTATGAATACAAGCTCCGTCGCCCTTCAAGAACTGGAATGGCATTTTCACGGTGCATTATTTTTACTTTGTCTTGGCTTCACTTATATGGAAGATGCTCATGTGAGGGTTGATTTATTCCGAGAGAAATTTACAGATAAAACCAATCGGTTGATTGAAATATTTGGCTGTCTTTTCTTCCTTATCCCCTACTGCACCGTTGTCATTTATTTTGGCATAGAGTTCACCTTAAAATCATATCTGGCAAATGAAGTATCCTCTGCAGCCGAAGGGCTCAGCCACCGCTGGATCATAAAATCATTTTTACCACTTGGCTTCCTGTTACTTGGGCTTTCTGCCGTTTCGGTTCTTCTGAATAAATCAGAGGATGAAAATGGCTAATCTGATTGAACTGCTCCCCCTTTTGATGTTTCCAGTGCTTGGTTTTTTTCTTTTTTCCGGCTATCCGGTAGCATTCGTGCTTGGTGGGGTCGGGCTATTCTTTGGTCTGGTCGGTATGGAACTGGATATATTCAACTTCAAAGAGTTTTTTTTAATCAATTCACGAATATTTGGCGGCGTAGTTGAAAATATTGTTCTTATTGCCATTCCCATGTTTGTCTTTATGGGCTTGATCCTGGAACGAAGTGGCATCGCCAAGGAATTACTGCAAAGTCTGCAGATAATGACTAGGCGCGCACCGGGTGGTCTGGCAATGTCCGTAACGCTACTAGGCACTATAATGGCGGCAACAACAGGCATTATCGGCGCCAGCGTCGTTATGATAAGCCTGATGGCCTATCCGGCAATGCTTGCCGCTAATTATGATAAGAAATTCACCAGTGGCACCATCGCCGCCGCTGGCACACTAGGTATTCTTATACCGCCTAGCATTATGCTGGTTATTATGGGTGATTTATTATCCATATCGGTCACTGATTTATTTATGACGGCGCTCGTGCCTGGGCTTATGCTTGCGGTATTTTACATGATTTATATCGTCTTCAAAAACTATAATAATAAAGCAGTAATTACAGTTCCTACTGATCTTGAAACCGATCTTTCAATCGTTATATTTCAGGGCTTTTTGCCAGCAATTCTACTTATTATGATGGTGCTTGGTTCCATATTCGCCGGATTAACAACCCCTACCGAAGCAGCAGGAATCGGCGCCTTCGGGGCTCTTGTTCTGACAGTTCTAAAAAAGAAAATAACCTGGAATAAATTATGGGAAATGTGTGACGGCACCATCAAAACATCAGGTATGATATTTGGAATTTTTGTTGGTGCAACGGCATTTTCCTATGTGTTCAGATCACTCGGCGGTGATGATCTTATTATCAATTTCATGAACGGATTTTCAGGGGGGCCATGGGTTATAATAACTGTGCTTATGGTCATTACATTTTTGTTGGGATTTTTCTTCGACTGGATAGAAATCACTTTGATCATTCTTCCTATTTTTGCACCAATTTTAAATGGACTAGATCTTGGCGGGCATGTGGAAACGGCACAAATTTTGCCTTGGTTCGCGGTACTTGTCGCTATTAACCTGCAAACGTCTTTTCTGACCCCGCCGTTTGGCTTTGCGCTTTTTTATATGAAAGGCGTAGCGCCAAAGTCGATAAAAATGAATGACATATATAAGGGTGTGATCCCTTATATCATCATTCAAATTAGTGGATTAATACTCGTTATGATATTCCCGGCAATTGCCCTTTGGCTTCCGAGAATTCTAGACTAGGCCGCTTTAGTACCAACGATCTGGGTGATGAAATATTCAAAACTTTCCAAATCAACCGTTTTTTCACAGCGGGTAAGAATTCGCTCTACCATACGGCTTCTATAGCGGTCCGGATCATCAGATGCGGAAGCTGCCATTTCTTTTGATACATCAAGAGCAACAGATACTACAGGTAATAAATCAGGTGAAAATTTACATTTTTCATAAACAGCTTTTAAGCCAAGATCACCGCGGTCATGAATAAGCTGATAGGCATTTCCAATTGGAATGTCTGCAAGTTTTGCCAGTGCAAGTTCAAAGAAAATAACATCACCAAGGCAAAGTGCCCTGAAAATAAGTGTTTCTGTCAATCTGCCATTTTCAGATAGTTGATCTACGAGAGCCGCAAAGCCAACTTCACTATCATCATCATGGATAAGGTTAGCCGTTGCCCGTTCGCGAGCATTAAAGAACAGATCCATAACCGTATTGGATGACATTTCATGGTGGGTGACCAAATGATCTCTCACCTGCTCGGACACCAAATTAACGAGGCGCTCTGCAACACTAATAGGAAGCTGTGATCTTTGTGCCATAGGGACATTGACGATTTCATCGTCGCCATATTTATCAAGCACCTTACCCATAGTTTCTTCTTGAAGTTCGGCACCTTCGTTTTTCATCAATGTGGCAACAACATTTGCATCTGTGCTGTTCTCAACGATTGAATCGGCTAGATCCGCTGATACATTAGCACGTGATGCTACGGCTTGCTGTGCATCACTTCCCTGACTTTTAATAATTTCAACAAGATCATCATCGGTAAGAACTTCTGAAAATTCAAGCATTGGCATTGAAACTTCATCAACATCATTGGCGAGCGCCACAGCAACTTCATGAGAAATGTTGTTTGAATTTTTCAAACTTTCAGAAAGGGCTTCACGAACACGTACTTCGGCGTCCTTGACCATTATTTTGAAAATTTCTTCAGCGATTTTTCTTTCTTCATCACTTAATGTTCCGGCCGTAAATTGCTCACTTACTTTTGCCGCTGCCGCAGCCCGGTTTTCTGCTGTTGGTTCAGTTAATAACCTTGCTACATCAGAACTATTGAGATTTTCTGCCATTAATAAAAGTGCCTTTGACTGATGCATTTCACCGCTTAAACGAATCTAATGCATATTTGTTAAAAATTCGAATTTCGCTCATATTGAATGTAAAAAGTTAAACTCCCGTTAATTTATTAGTAACTATGGTTTTTTATAACAGTTTTTTTGTTATGATACATTATAACATGTTGATATATTGCGGTTTTATAAGTCCTGATCATTATCTGACTATTGTGACACAATTCTGCCCCAAAAAGCTGTCATTTAATAAATTAGTTTAATTTGCTTGGTTTTAGCCAATTATAGAAGTTTTAATTTGTCGAATGTTGTTTTTTTTGCTATGTCATTCCCTGAAATCATTTACGTAACTAAAGGGACACCAAAATGAAGAGTATTTTAAAAATTATCAGTGTTGTAATAGCAACAACTGTACTTTTCCCACTTTCAGCAATGGCAGAAGGCGATATTGTAAAGGGCGAAAACACATTTAAAAAGAAATGCAGACTTTGTCATACATTTACAAAAGGCGATAAAGCAAAAATCGGCCCAAACCTTTACGGCGTCCACAATAAGAAAGCCGGCTTATTCGAAGGATATAAATATTCTAAAGGCATTATAGAAGCTGATCTCACATGGGATGATGCAACGCTTGATGCATATCTGTTAAAACCAAGGGATGTGGTCACAAAAGGTAAAATGATTTTTGCCGGATTTAAAAAAGAAACAGACCGCGATGACGTTATTGCTTATTTGAAAACATTAAAAGATTAACTAAATAATCTTGAATGTTAATTATTTAATCATAGATACTGTGCATAACATACGCAGTAGAGATGAAATTAAAGGTTAAAAAGATGACGAACGTAATGAGAAATAAAATAACTGCCCGGGCTATATCATCTAAAAAGCCAGCAGCACTGATCAAAAAAGCATTTATGGCTTTTATGACAATATCTTTATTTCTCGCGTTATTTGTTTTTGGAAGTGCAGCTTTTGCTGACAATAAAGACCCAGCAGAACAAGAAAAAGCAAGAGAATTTATCGAAATTTTTTCAACAAGAGCCATAGATGTTCTTAATAATAAAGAACTGACAGAAGAACAATCCTTTAACGAGTATAGAGATATTCTCAGCAATGGATTTGCTCTTAATTATATTGCTCGCATTAGCCTAAGCCGTCACCGCAAAAAAGCCAGTAAAGAAGAGCTCGCTGAATATTATGAGCTATTTCCAGAATTTATCCTGAAGGTAAATTCAACACGTTTGAAAAAACTGGACACCACAAGAATAGAAATTGACAAGGTGACCCCTTATTCCAAGTCTGATATTTTTATCCGTACCAAAGCGTATAATTCAGATAATAAAGGACTAGACGTAGACTGGCGCGTAAGAAGCGATAAAAACGGTGTGGTTAAAATCATTGATATAAAAATCGAAGGGATCAGCCTTGTCGCCACACAGCGCGATGATTTTACATCTCGAATTACCACAAGCGGTATCAGTGGACTTAATCAATATATGAAAG
>Ga0233449_1000942_pt1 | contig 29382 bp, 17 predicted proteins | sample SI_124_October20_FD_183012 | JGI IMG/M metagenome (GOLD analysis project Ga0233449, IMG submission 183012) | Seawater microbial communities from Saanich Inlet, British Columbia, Canada - SI_124_October2016_200_MG | ecosystem: Environmental > Aquatic > Marine > Inlet | place: Canada: British... | reverse complement strand
TTTCACACCAAAGCAATGCAAAAACATTCAATTCCAAATATTGAGCGCCGTTGGAATGACCGCCTCAAAAAATTAGAAGATTTAACCAAAGCAAATACACTTTGGCGCGCCCCTCATTCGCCAGCAACAAAAGGAACAATCACGCACCAAAATATGGGTTTAGATATTCTTCATTTGACTAATTCTTCTGACCAATCTTCTTCTGAAATAATGATTGGAGGGTGTTTTGATAGTGTATTCAATTCCCTCGTGGATTTACCGCTTGACCACCCTGCAATCCGCGACATTGCTGCATTGTTTTCAAGCCTTCACCAATTACTAAACGACTTAGAGTTTCCACTTGAGAATAAACCCAATGCGGCTCAAACAGATGAGAAGGTGGAAAGCAATGATTTGCGTGATTTGGAATCCAAACTCCGTCTTTCTTTATTGTCGGGTTGGAGATCAACTGCGCCACCAAGTATCAGCGGAGAACGGGCACTTGATACTCATCGCGGAGGTGTATTTATTTGGGAATATGAGCAGAAATTAGAGCATCTCGCTCAAAGCAAAATATATGGGGTGGAGACGCCACAAAATTTGCAGCAATGGTTGCGTAAAGTTTCCCGAATCCAAGCCGCAATGTTTCAGCACCGAACTTGGTCTGGAATGGCTCTTGGTTGCTATGTAATTGCCGGCGGGATTGTAGCACTATGGGTTAATGGCACCCTCGATTCTTTTGATGCACTTTCAGCAATTCCAATTGCTGCGATGGGCTTTTTCATGAAACGTTTTTACAATTCCAAATCCCTTCCTACTCATCAACCACTCTGAGAAAGCCAACTCTCAAACCCAATGCAACCGTAGCGTTCAATATTAGATAAGCAATAATAATAGAACCACATCCGAAAATCATGAGCCCATCTGATTTTTCTCTAAAATTAAAGAAATTATGCAGTGAGGCCTTTTTGGGATCTTTAGGAGCCATAATAGGTTTTATTTTGGGCAAATGGAGAGTATCTGACCAATTAAAACAAGAATTGGGCGCAGAATCCTTCAAGTCTGTGGAATGGACAGATATTTGGATAAACAGTTCAAGCAATTCTTTCGTTTTGAATTATATGATTTTGTGTGGTGCAATAGGCGTTGTGTTAGCAAGTGCAATCAAAGTATTGAATAATGAAGATTCTGAGAAAGAATAATCATTGTTTTTCTTTGCTTAAACCCATACATACAATATTTGCGAATCTATGGATTCTTTGTGGGCTCTATTGAACGATACCCTTGTTATCATTTAGGCATACATGAGGAACCCTTGTATTCAAGTATTGAATTTCGGGTTAAACTACCCTACTTTAGCGGGTAAAACCTCCCTACTTTTTTCAGTTTGAACATGATTTCAACCTTTTGTCCTTTATATACATCTCTAATCCCACCACATACGCGTGAGTGATATGAATAGAAAAAACGATGAAAATAATATTGATGCAAGTGTAAAAACTAACCAAATAGACAATAATGGAATTGTACATCTAAGCAATGGAATAAAATTAGAATTATCTCAATGCAAATTAATTCCTCCTGGAAGCAATGATTATGTTAATGTTGTAATGATGTTTTCTTTGGAAAATATGTATGACCCTATAATAAAATGTCCAAATTGTGACTCTACAATTCCGTGGGATAGGCCAATCTTGCTAATGGATAATATGCAGTTTGTTTATCCATGTTCGGATTGTAAATGGGTGTGGGAACGTCAATCATTCAATATGAGAAAATTTAGAATCGAAAATAGATAAAGGGTGGGCAAATGCTGAAGAGGAGATGATTATATGAATACAATATTAGTAATAAAACCGTATAGATGGAATGGAATGTGGGTATTTGATGATGAAGATACTGGGCTTGTGCGAGAACCTTTCGTATCAGGTGCAGATGATATCATAGATGTAATGGTAGAAGAAATAGATAATGCTGATGAAGGATTTAATCTAATTTTTTCTCATTTACCTTTCCCCGGACATGATTTACAGTTAGATAGGCAACACGAAGAATCTGGAGGATGGTGGTATCAAAGTACGAAACTAGGTATGCAAGGCTGGTTATGCCCAGCTTTATTCCACTATTTCGAACAAGCCCCAGAGAAAATATTTGCTAAATTTCAAAAATGAACTTTAATAATGATTTAGATAAGTGGTTTTCAAGTGCATATGATGGAGGTAATATTGGCAGTACTTAATATCTGATAAACCGCCATAGTTTTAGGCTAATATTTACGGCCATTTGAGCATTATTGCAGTTGTTTATTGTAGCATTTATAAGGCTCTACATATATACATATTTGAGGGGAGAGGAGCCCATGATTAGACACGAAAAAACAATTACCGTAGCCAATGACGCCACACTGAAACTGCCAGCATTGAGCGATGACAAACTCGCTCACATAAAGAGTAAGAGTGTTGACAAATATATTCGCGAGATCATTCACGCCACTCACACTCTCGGCTGGCCCGACGCAGCTGATATTTTCTCTACCACAGGTATTGTTATTCAAGCCCTTGATGAGCGAACTGCTCGTGTCATCTTAGTTGTCGACGACCACATAGTGCGCACCAACTTAGCAGTTTACGCTGCAATCTATGCTCATTGGGACTACACTCTGCTAATTGACCAAGCAACCTTTCTCAGAGCACCTTTCCGTGAGATTCCAGAGGCGCAACCTACTACCACCCCACCACCGACACCTGATGCGTTCGGCATGGAGGTGGCTTGAATGTGGCTATACGTTTCAGGCGGCTTCTTGTCAATAGTGGCACATCGAGATAAACCCGAGCATTTGCTCGTCCGCGCACGCCATCCAGATCATATTGGAGCTCTGCTCCCTGGTCTTGAGCCAACGGTCCTAAAGACCGCCGATTATCGGTTCCGAGTTGTAGCAGAACGTACAGTTGTAGTGAAGGCAATTACTCACTACCTTACCAGCATGGATTATGATAACTTTAAAGCGAGTATTACTGACAAAGATTACCACGATGTTTGTTTGGACGTTTGGAAAACAATGTGGGCCTATGGATGCAGAGAGGAGGGGTATTAATTGCGTACAAGTATTAGTCACCCATTGTACATCAATTGGCTTCCCACCGAAGGAGACGAAGGCAAGATTGGCATGACATTATGTCCAGGAAAGTACCAACCTAGGTCTTGGACAGGGTCATGGGACCGAGACCTAGATCTAGATCTTGCCACCCTTCGGGATGCTGGTGTTGATCGGCTGATCAGCCTAGTTACAAACGAAGATATGGAGGTTCTACGCGTTCTTGACCTTCCTCACAAAGTGGAAGAGTACGGCCTAGAATGGAATCATCTACCCATTGCAGATACCACCGTTCCTGATAAAGTATGGCTTTCGGAAGCTGAACCAGTGTTTGCCCATCTGCTCAAGAGCATACCTAAAGGTGAGTGTGTTGTTGTACACTGCATGGGAGGGTTAAGTCGAGCTGGTGTATTTGCTGCGATGTTTTTCTGGCTACGAGGTATGGCAATGAGAGACGCAATCGCTCATATTAGGGCGAATCGATCTCTAAGGTGCATCAATCAAAGACAAGAGGAATTTCTTCTAAACCATGAGAATGTTACTCCAATATCGCCAATTCAGGAGTTAGAAAATGACAAAAAAAAAGAGAGTTTGCAGTTCGCACGCAAAATCTCATCCATGATAATCAATAATATCTCATATACTGAAATCAGTAAGGAACTAGAGGATGCAATAGGCTCCAATCAATCATTGGATTGGGAAGTGATTGGAGACCATATTTGCGCGATTATTCAGGTAGTCAAGAATCAATTTTTCACCAAATATAATCTTCTAGATTTCTCAATGCAAGCATATGAGGCAGATGGGGAAGACAGTATATTTAAAAGATTTCAATGCCAATTCGCGTTAGCGAAAATTTACTCAGATCAGTCCGGTCTGAAGAGAAAGATAGAACTCTACGAAGATTTGGTCGAGGAGTCCACCTCAAGAATGAAGGAAAAATCGACAGAGGATCCATTCTACTATTGGTTAACAAGGTCACTCAACCGACTTGCACAACTAACTCAGGAGTGGATGGGAAAAGAGACAGCAGAGCCATTGTGGCACCAGCTAGCCAATGTATGTACTGAAGCAAAAGAGGATGAGGGATTGAAAATAATTATGCAGTTCGCTCCTTGGTTTGTGGCGACACATCCCGAATTTTTTTCACATCATACCGATTGACTGAAAAACGCCTCTTCCCCTTCTATTCCAGAAGGTCAGAAAACATCGCTCATACACCCTCTAAAAACCCCGAACATAGGGCAGACAAGAAGGGAAGTTGCGTCTGAAGCGTAATCGCGAAACGTAGTGAGAGCCCCTGAAAGGGTTCACGCAAATATCATTTGAACAACAAAACAACTTGCATGTGTACCCTCGAATTCACCGTTAAGAATTATTAATTATACAAAAAATCAATAACCCGCCTTCCATATTTAGGGTCATGAAGGAACTTGGTTCTTGTCCCCGTTGCGGTGGCAATAAAATCAACTCTCTAGAATTTTACTATCACCGAGAGGAAGTCTGCGACGATTGTGGATTTTGTGATTCCTACAAATTACGTGGTGCACAAAATGTAAAGACAAATTTCATCGCTGGCTTTATTATCGCCGTAATTTGTGCTGCCGCCTCATTATCATATCTTTTCTTCTTCTAATTTTGAGAATCGACGGGCTTTCAGCGGACTCCATTCCTCGCTACTCTCGCGCACGGCCGCTTCGCGGCAACGCGGCGGTTTCAAGAACCCAAGCGCGTTGGCAAGGTCGGTGCCTATGTCCAAGACCCCATATCCGAACCTGCCAAAGGCTCGTCTCGTTTTTGTGATTATCATCCCAATGTTACTTTCAATTGGTGCTCCAATAGTTGCTGCAACAGTCAATTTCCAAGAGGAGCCTGCTGGTAATGAACCTGAAGATTTGTGGACTGCTGAATATGCAAATGGAGAATTCCCTTGGTGCGATAACTCAGGTAATGGATGTAGCGATGCGGAGCAGTTCAATGCTTATCACACCTATTTTACTATGAAGGAGAGAATGCAGTTTTTGGCAGAAAGAAACCCCGATATTTTTGAATTCCATGAGGGACTGATGGGTGGGACAAATGCTCGCGGCGAGGAAGTAACTGCTGATTCCTATGAGGGTTGGTATTACGACCATGCAAGCCCATGGATGAAGATAACAAGTGGTGTGGAAGATGGGGAATACAATGACTTTGTTGGAGATAGCGGGAATTATGCAGATAAGCCCGATGTCCTTCTCGTCGGAAACCACCATGCCCGAGAATGGATGTCCTATGAGGTTCCAATGTTGGTGTTAGAAACTATTGCCTTCTATTATGGAAAGGCAGGCATTGATAATGATGGGGATGGCCAAATTGATGAAGACCCTTGGGGTGATGCAAATGGAGATGGCCAACTTGACGATGATGGAGATTGTTTGCTTCTTGCAAATGGTGACACCAATGGCGATGATATAGTGTGTGGACCAGGCGATCTTGGAGTAGATGAAGATTTCAGTGAACAGTGGATTACCGATTTAATCAACAAGCATGAGGTATATCTCGTACCTATGCTCAATGTCGATGGAAACCGATACGACCGCGAGGAATATTGTGGAGAAACCGCTTGGGAAAACTGTGCAACCTCCGGTTGGAGAAAGAATCTGCGCGATAATACAGTTACCGGAGTAACCCCTATTCCTGACCTTGATGAAGAAGTTGATGAGGGTTGTGATGGAGTTGACCTTAACCGAAACTACCAGTTTGAATGGGGTGCACCTTTGGGTGCAACTGGCCCACTAGTGCCTGGAATGTGTTATGCAGGGCAAAATAATGACGTTTACAATGGTCCTGTTGACACAGTAGACCAAGATAAAGATGGTAAATTAAACGAAGATCACGTTGACGGCAAGGATGACGATGCTGATGGCCTAACCGATGAAGATTGGATGGGTGGAAATTCAGAGCCTGAAACAAAGTTCATTCAAGACCTTACTGAAATGAATGATGATAATGGCGATGGTGCTTCAGAATTCAAATCAACAATTACTTGGCATTCATTTTCTGAGTTAGTTCTCTACCCGTGGGGACATTGCACGAATTGTGAGTCTCCCGACCATGCTCAGTTAATTTATCATGGAGATAGAATGGCTGAAATGACTCAATATGAGAACAAGCAGTCATCTGAGTTGTATCCTACTTCTGGCGATTTCTGCGATTGGCATTATGGAGTTCATGGTTCATATTGCTATACGATTGAAATTGGAACTGCCTTCCACCAACACCCCGATGATGTCAAACATATTGCCGTCCGCAACCTTGGTGTTGCCTTCTATGCGATTGAAATTTCCGATGCGCCAAGAGAGCGCGCTGATTTTGGCATTGAAAATATGACTGGAGTTCAATGGATTACTGGTCCTGGAAACATTTCAATTCCAGCAGATGGTGGCGATATTCCTGTGGAATTGTGTTTGGATGAAGATTTCCCTTACACTCTAAATGAAAACATTACTCATGTGATGTGGCGTTTGGTAAAGCCAACTCGGCAACAATCTGATTATGGCCCAACTGAGTGGGTGACTGAGAATTGGCAGCGTACCGGCTTTGAAGAAACTGCAAGGTCTTGTATTCTCAATGATGATAGTAATGGAACAATACTAGTGGCAAATATGCCAATTCCTGATGATGAGTCTGGCTTAGTTCATTACAAGGCAATGGTCGGCACAATCTCCGGCATCTCAATGATTCAATATCCTGAACACGGCCAATACCATGTATTGGATATTGTTTATCGTGCATCATTTGGTGCCCTCGTTCCAGCCCTTTTGTTATTCACTTTGGTAGCAGTAATGGTTTGGGGTGGTTTGGCAATCGCTCTGAAGGAAATGGTGAAAATACCTGAAATCAGCATTGAAGAAGAGGCCGCTGATGCGAGTACTGAGCGAAAGGGGGCTTGATTTAGCATGGGTCAATCTGACGAATTCAGTGGCCGTCTAGGTCTAATTTTCGCCTCAATTGGTGCCGCAGTAGGTACTGGAAACATTTGGCGTTTCCCGCGTATGGTTGGGGCAAATGGAGGGGGAACTTTCCTTATCCCTTGGCTATTTTTTCTGTTTGTATGGTCTATTCCTTTGGTTATTGCCGAATTCTCACTCGGTAAGCGCAGCCGTACAGGTACAGTTGGAACTTTCCGTATTTTTGCCGGAAGAAATTTCGCTTGGATGGGATTATGGACGGCTTGGATTTCAACCGCTATTGGCTTCTATTACGCTGTCGTAGCCGGATGGTGCCTCAAATATTTCTCATTGGGTTTGCAAAATGGCCTAACCAATGTAGATACCACTCAAGTTTGGAATGAGTTTTTGCAAAGTGGCAATGAAGTAATTTTCTTCCAATTTTTGGTAATCATCATTACATTGGGTGCGATAATGGGTGGAGCCAAAGCAATTGAAAAAGTCAATGTTTATTTGATGGTAAGTTTGTTCATTTTGTTATTCCTTACCTTATTCTTATCCCTATGGATGGATATTCAAGATGGTAGCCTTGATGGATTTTTATTCATGTTTACTGTTGATACGGAATTGCTGATGGAGCCAGAGATTTGGATAAATGGTTTGAGTCAGTCTGCTTGGTCTTGCTCAGCCGGAATGGGTATGGCAATTACCTATTCAGTGTACATGAAGAAGGACGAAGATACGGTTCTAAACGCATTCGTCATGGGTCTTGCTAACAATTCAATATCAATTATCGCTGGATTAGCGGTATTATCTGCAATTTTCTCAGTTTCCTCCGACCCACTTGCCGTAGTTACTGGTGGTTCAAGTGCAATTACATTCCTCGCTCTGCCGGAAGTTTTCGCTCAAGCACCGGGTGGAGAAATTGGCGCATGGGTAATGATGTCAGGCTTTTTCCTCGCTCTTTCTTTTGCCGCCCTCACCTCAATGATTTCCACAGTAGAATTGTGCGTAAGGAACTTTGTTGACCACGGGATTGAGAGAACAAAAGCAGTTTGGATGACCGCTTTTGCAATTTTCATGTTTGGAATCCCCAGCGCCCTTATCTGGATTCGTTTGGATTCAGAAGGTGTTGCCTTCCCCGCTTTCTTAGAAGTGCAAGACCACATTTGGGGCTTCGGTCTAATGTTCAGCGGATTGTTCATCGCTTTCTCAATTTGGAAGTATGGATGGTCTCAGTGGCGTCGCAAGGTTGCCGCTGGTGAATCAGAAGAAGGACTCAGTGGTTATTTAGAAGATGGCGTATCAGCGTTTAGAGATGAATTCATCAATACCGGCGATAATGACCTTTGGGTCGGAAAATGGTGGGATTACCTAATCTACTTGGCTTTCCCAATCCTATTCTTGGTTCTCTTCTTCTCTTACTTTGGTGACTTAATTTTCTCCTACGATCCGTGGATTACGGCCTTTAATCCAGTTGACCCACACGGCGCAGGAATTATCTTTACTTTCTGGGGAGTAGTTGCAATTAGTTTCATGTTGTTTAACAAGAAATTGGCCAACCGCCCTCTATTCAGAAACGTTCCAGATGATGCGGAATGCGACATTTCAACATTGCCAGGTGGCGATGATGAATTAGTTGTGCAAATTGGTGATGTCGTACCAGGATGGGAGCATTTGACATCTGGGGAAGATGTAGTCGAAGCAATTCTCGATGCAGAAATATCTGCGTGATGAATTAATTCTTTTTTACTCTTAAAAAATCATAAATATGCATTATTAGGAAATCGGTGATTGAATGAAGTTGGTTTGGCTCGGGAAAATTCTCCTCTACGGGCTTATTTTTTCACTAATAATGATTCCAATAATGAGATGGTTCTGGAAGCGTTGGGATAATCCCGATGAAGAAGTTAAGGATGCAATTGAGCAACATAAGTTAGCCAAAGAAGAAGAAATAATTTGGTTGCAAAAAGAGGCTGAACTTCAAGCCGAAGAAATGGAAAAAATGAAGTGGGTAAAGAGTCCAGTATTGAAAGCACCAAGTGAAGAAGAACGACTGGCTGCAATACAAAACCTCGGCTCATCAAGTTCGACCTCGCTAATGTTAGCATCGGGTGCAGGCATGACTACTGTTTACGACCCCGGTGCCGACCGAGCCGTGGCTCAAGCCGAGGCCGAAAAAGCAGCGAAATTCGCAACCGGAGAGGCCGACGGTCCAAGCGGCCCACCCCCTCCAGAAGATGAGTTTTCTCTGCGAAGATTGAGCGATGAAGTCGCAAATATGACTGCCGAAGAAGCCGCTAAACTGGCTGAAGGTTTGGATGAAGAAGATGATACAGATGGAGGTGACGAGCCCCTTCTTGCTGGGCAGTTATTCAGCACAAGCACGCAAACACCCCCTGCACCACCAGCCTCCCAGCCTCTCCAAAGCCCCGGTCCACCAGATGCCGAAAAGGCATTTCAAGCCCAATCAAATGCCCTTCCCGTTGCGCCAAGTTTACCGCCCCTTGAGCCACCTGTAAAACCAAAGCCTGCGCCAACCGATGTTGATATCAGTGGGGATGCTTTGTGGAATGAATCACAATTAAATGATTGTGATTGGGATGTTGATTGGGAATAGTTACTCATTGCATGATTAGGCAAGAAGTGTCTTGATTTGCTCGGCATTAAGCGGAACCTCAACTTGATTGCCAGTTTGCAAATTTTTCAGCGCCCCCACACCTGCTTGCAGGTCATTTGGCCCAACGACCATTACATGAGTTGCTCCAATAGATTCAGCCCAACCAAAAGATCTACCCAATTTACGACTGCGTAATTCTAATTCAACCTTCATACCCGAGTCACGTAATTCCTTTACTAGAGGGAGGACCTCATTCGCATCAATTTTGAAAGGAACAACCGCAAGTACCGGTTCTTTACTTGCTTCGCCAGGAACTACTTCGTCTCGCCCAAGTCGCTCTGCCTGAGCCTCAAGTGCGAGTAATACTCTGTCAAAACCAAGTCCAAATCCACAACAAGGATCTAATTCGTCCAGTCCAAAGAGGTGCATGAGGCGGTAAGAACCACCTCCCAATACTTGCCCTTCCCCTCCAAGTTCTGGCACATGACACTCAAAAACCATACCCGTATAGTAGTCTAACCCGCGGGCCACACACAAATTTACTGAAAGAGAAGGTGGCGCAACTGCTAATAGAGAAAGTGAATTTAACATTATTTCTAACTCATCAAGTGATGACAGTTCTACCTCAAATCTAGTTAGGATTTCTCGTGCCGCAGCAAGAGTTTCAACTCCGCCAGCCAACCCTGCTAATTCCTTCAGCCCATCTACTGCACCGTCTTTTACACCTATGTTCGCAAACAATTCAGTCAACCCTTGCCAATCACCCTTGTCTAGTAATCGCATTGCGGTGGCAATTTGTGGTTCATTTTCTCCTTCGCTTGCTTCAACTGAAAGGCCTAGGCCGGTCAATAAGTCTCGCAGTATCCCTACATTTCCTATTTTTAATTCCCAATCAACTAATCCCGATGAAGCCAACATGTCAACTGCTAACGCAACAATTTCTGCATCCGCTATTGGTCCCGCTGCACCAATCAATTCAACGCCATATTGGAAAAATTCTCTATATCTTCCAGTTTTGAATTCCTCATAACGAAAGCATTGACCAAAATATGATAATTTCAATGGTTTTGGTTCCTGACGCATTTCTTGAGCAACCGCTCGCATGACAGGTGCTGTCAGTTCTGGGCGTAGAGTAAGTTTTCTTTCACCTTTATCTTCAAACGCATATAATTGCCCAACAACTCCTGGACCACTTTTTGCGGTAAAAAGATCAAGCGATTCAAAGATAGGGGTTTGCACCCGCTTGAAACCATGCCGACTAGCCCGCACTTCTAGCAGATTTTCAAATGCCAAACGGCGAGCCATTTCGGCCGTACCGAAGTCGCGGGTACCGCGTGGACGGGTGAACATTAGTCCTTCCGAAAGGTGTCGGCTCTATGAGTTCATCGCGTAACACAGAAGAAAAATGACGAACTAGCCCGCAATAGTGAATAGAGCCAATCCACTCCCAGTCAGAAGGAATAGAGAGACTAGTGAAAATTCCAAGTGATGTTTGCCTATCAGAATCATTCATCTTTTGATTCGGTGAAAGAAGCAAATAGCCCACAGATAATGTCAGAGATTACCGAAACTATCTTTTCTGCAATACCTACTTCAACTTCATCATCCTCATCAACTTCAGGGGTAAGGACAGTTTGGCAATCTATAACTTCGGCCTCTATGATTATTCCATCTTCATACAATGCGCCAGCTATGCAGTATTCTCCACTTTCTAGGATAATTTCATCAGTTACTACCCAAGTATCAGTAATTTGTGATGCAGATGAGTTTTCAATGCCTTCTGAGCCAGAAACTACGTCAAAGGTATCAGTAGAAACGATCATCCACTCGATTGTGTAATCTTTAGAGGAATCAAGATTGGATGCTGTTAGGTAGGCAAGAGTAGGTGTGTTGGTGACATCTAATTCCACTTCAAGTGTAGGAGGGAGGTAGGGTTGTTCGTCTTCATCAATAGTATCGTTGTCTCCGCCAGTGTTGTTGTCATCAGTACCGTCTCCGCCAGTGTTATTGTCTCCACCAGTATTGTTATCTTCACCAGTATTGTTATCCAAGCCACCAGTGTTGTTATCTCCACCAGTGTTGTTATCTTCACCAGTATTGTTATCTCCACCAGTGTTGTTATCCAAGCCACCAGTATTGTTATCTCCACCAGTGTTATTTCCAAGGTCATTTCCTAATACACATTCATACACGTCTTTAATGGAATCATATGAGTCAGAGTTACCACGTGTCCAGAATGTTATCTCCTCCTGGAAAGTTCTCAATTCAACAGAGTCTGTATTTGGCCAGAACTTCTGACAGTACTCGAGTTTGCGGTCACCGTAACCATCAGACCCCCACTGTGAGTGGGTTCCGCCACCAGAGACACCATCAGGGTCGGTCATCCAGGTGCCATTTTCATTGTGTTGGTTAACCTTTCCATACCACAATGAAATTCTTGGAGTAGTATCATTTGTGGTATCATTCATTGGCTGAACAATAAGGATTCCAGACTGTTGTACTTGGTCACCATTTGTTGATTCAGCATCCATTTCCCAACTTACTAGAAGTGTATTTGCTAGAGCCCCAGTTGCATCTAATGTCAGAGTACTTGAAGCTGAACTTACGAAGAATGTAGATACTTGTGTTGGAATGCGATCATCGGTTGGATTGGAATTACTGATACCATCTTGGTCAATCACTTTGAAAACAGTTAATTCAATAATTCCAGAATTTAGATTTGCTACACAGTCAATGTCCATTGTATATGTTTCAGGAGCAACAATAATCCTAGTTAGTTGGCCGTAATTTCCTTGGCCAAAGTCTTCAATGTCTTGTTCGTCATAAATATTATTTTGATTATCGGTTAGAGTGAGGTCACAGACATTTTCAATTCCCGCCATATATGTAGGGATTGCCGAAGCAAATGCGGTCATTGGTACAAGTAAAAACATCAATGTTATTATGATAGTTTTTGTTAATTTCTTTTTTGGGTTGCTAATGTTTGCATGTTTAATTATGTATCACTTGTTGTATATTAACACTAACAGGGGGTTTGCAGGGATATCCCATATAATGCAAAAAATAATTATTTGAATTGCTCCGGAAAACAATACCAATTATGCATTAATGGCGATTTTGGAATTTCCGTTTGAAGTATCTTCACTCAAATCGATGGAAGCCAGTATTACCTGCTCCCGCTTCCTTTCTTTGCTTGGTAAGTTTAAGCGCTTCACCCAATTTATCAGGTGAAACTCTTGCTCCTTGTATATGCTGACCTCCGACTCCGGTCATTATTGCCATGACTTTGATGGTGTCACCAAATCCTGGGTCTTGCCTTGCACCCCAAATAACATGGGCGTCATCACTGACCTTTGAAGTCATTAAATCAACAACTTGGCTTGCTGCTTCAAGAGTCATGTATGGTCCTCCAGTGACGTGAATCAATACCCCTGTTGAACCCGAAATATCTATGTCTAATAATGGGTGATTCAGCGCTTCATGAACTACTTCTTCAGCCCCTCTATCAGATTCTCCATAAAGCATCATTGTGACTCCACCGTTCTTCATGATGGTTCTAATATCGGCAAAATCTAAATTGATAAGACTTGGTAGTGTAATGGTTTCAACAATTCCTTTAACGATTTCAGCAACTAATTGATCCATAATTGAAAATGCTTCGTCCAAAGGCAGATTTGGCACATAATGTAGAAGTCGATTGTTGTCCAAAACTAATACTGCATCTGCAACTTGCCTTAGTTTTTCCAAACCTTCAAGGGCGCGTTGCATCCGTTGTCGGCGCTCAACATGGAAGGGAGTAGTAACAATTCCAACTACAAGTGCGCCGGCGGCTTTTGCCTCCTCTGCCACAATAGGCGCAATTCCAGTTCCAGAGCCTCCACCAAGTCCACTAGCAATGAATACCAAATCAGCACTATTGACAATCCGTCGAATCATTTCGCGACCGGCCTCCGCACAACGGCGGCCAGTTGAAGGATCTCCTCCAGCACCAAGGCCTCGGGTGATGTGCTTTCCAACCAACAACTTCTGTAGTGCCCTCGTGTGGTCTAAGTGTTGTTTGTCTGTGTTAATAGCAACAGTAACTGCACCTTCAACTCCTAAATGAGTAATTCGATTAAGTGTGTTATTTCCCGAACCTCCACAACCGACAATGAGAATTCTAGGGTCGGGTACGCCGAAGCCGTCTAACTCTTCATCCAATAGAGCAGTGCCGCCTTTAGATGCTTCAACATCCTTGCGCAATTCGTTGACTAAATCTTCGTATTGATTGCCATGCAAACTCGACATACCGGCATCACCGGTATCTGCTCTGCTATTGCCTGTGGGTCCCATCCCTGTTTGCCTCCGAAGTCAATATGCCTTTTCCACTCCGTATTAAGCGTGACCCATACGAGGTGGTCCCCATTGCTATTTGTTGACCCCCAAAACCGCGCCGAACCTTCAAAAAAACTGATGAATTAGTTGTCATGATACTCCCTTTCTACTGACAAATCTCCCCGTCCTACTTTCAACTTTCCCTTTACTGGTGGAAGGTTCAGTGTAATTAGTCGTTCTCGCAGGTTATCTCTATGAGATAAGCCTGCAGATGCGGTGAATACAAGATGCAAAATTTGGGAAAAAAGAGATAGTTGAGGCGAGAAAAATCTTGCTATTCAATGAGTGAGGGTTAAATGCGCGAGGCGTTTCGGCCGGTTTACCTCGCTTAACTCAGTTGGTAGAGTGCCTGACTGTAGTCAGTAAAAAGACCCGTCTGTTAAAGGCAGATATCAGGACGTCCCCAGTTCAAGTCTGGGAGCGGGGACTCATTTTGATATGTATTGTTTCTATTTGATTTTTGATGTTCTCGTCCCCTTTGCTTCTGTTGAACTGAAAACTTCCTTCGCTTCACTCAGTCCAGTTTTCAGTCACTTCAGGATACTTTGTATCCTTCGTGCCTTTAACAAGAAATGCTTCAATATGGTCTTGCTTCAAGGTCAAGTCTGGGAGCGGGGGCTTTTCCACTAACAGTATGCAGTTCGCCTTGCACATCTGCAAAACCAAATCTATCTATTCATCGTTGAAGGTTGGCATACCATCTCTAAGCATTTCACCAAGGATTCCCTTCAAATTCGTCAGTCTATTTACTATGGAAATTGACATATACTTTAGCGGTAATTTGTAAGGCATAGATGCTGAATAATCTCAATACAATTTCTGAAGAAAAAGTAGAATCTAAAGTGAAATCGCCTATTTCGAATAACAATAGTCCTAGTAAACAAGCAGTAACAATCTCAGTTAGGAATTGGAGGGATTGCATTACTTGGTTCGAGGTTGCCCTCATTACAGCGATTTCGGATTCGGAAAGAAGAAGTTTCATACTGTGAACTGCTTCTTTCATCATCGCTAACGGATTCCAATCCAATTGTAGTTGTAAATTTCCTAAACGAATACGATGTGCCATCTCAAGTAATACGAATAATGTAGATAAGGTTTGAGCAATGTCAATCAATATTGAAGCCCAAGATAAGTCAAACCATGCTGCTCGATTACCAAACCATAGTATCCAAATCCAAATCAATATTAGATATTGTATTGGGCGAGCACGCTTACGAATTCTCTGCACAAGTGCCCTTTCATCACTTAATAAAGTTTCAACGACAAGAGCAACGCAGGATACCAATGAGAGCAGGCTTCCAAATATCAATAACAACCCCAAATTCTCTCCATCAATCCACGATTGCCCAAGGAGGTAGGTGGTCGTCAATAGTACTAGGGCAGTGAATAGATTAGTTGCTCCAAGCATTACTGAAAGGGGGTCTTTTGGGTCTTTTAGAAGCATTAATCCGCCCATCAAGTGAGATTCAAATGGAGTTTCATTTTCGGTCATTCCTTTGGACATTTGTTTACGTGAAAGAGGAATTGCCGGAGGATTTGCTGAATGTGAATGTGCTACTGAACGCTCTTTTGCCCAATCGCGAAGTGATTGGGGGGTCAACGCCTCAACCTCATTTTCACCTAGAGTTGCTCCGTGATCCGTGTATAACCAACGGGTTTTTATTTGGATTGGAACTTTAGAAATATCAGGACACACAATTTGGAATTCTCCCGCTTCAAGGCTAGGTAATTCATCAACCAATCCAAGGTCAGCACCTCCAACTTTCAACAAATCTGCAATCTTACCCCGGTCTTGTTTTGTTTGAAATCGGCCAATGAAAATAGTGTTGGCCTGACCAAGTATTTTGTAATCGACATTAGCGACACTCTGTGTCGCAAGAGCACAACTAAGACCATATTTACGACCTTGCTCAAATAATAATTTGATTATCTGTTTTGCTGGAGGTTGCCTTGGATCAGAAGGCAAATATTTTGACACCTCATCAATGAAAAATAGTAATTTAGTTTCACCCTCCGCCGTACTTTGGTTTAGCATCCAATCATATAACCGGCGTCCTAATTCCTGTAAGAATGATTGACGAAGATCTTCAGAACCAAGTGATTTGAGGTAGAAAATATTTACTGGTACTTTGCCATTTTTTGCTGGTTCCAATAATGTTTCAATATCCATTGGAACCCCCAATGAGAATAGAAGTTGATTTACTCCAGAATCCAATGCATTGAATCTGCGAGCAAGCTCCTCTCTCACAGGGTCCTTGATATATCCTCCAATTATTTCTGCAATCCTTGCTGGCTCTGCTCCTTCTTCAAGCATTAATCCTGGATTTACTACCAATTCGGATAATGAAACAAAGTCATGGGGGTAACAACCGAGTCGTGCCGATTCTGTCAATAATTCATTCAAAAATGCCTTTATCTGGCCGCCAGGGCTTTTCTTCTCAACATCATGACCAGCAAGAACGGCAAAACCTGAAGCCATCAAATCCCATGAGGAAACAAGAGCCTCTGCGTCTAATTCGCCTGTTGGCGGGCTGAAAGGGTCCAAACAGATTGGTAGGCCCTTTTGCCTTGTGGGTGTCCAAATACGCACCTCGGCCTTCTCTTCCCACAATCTAGAGCGTTCTGCATCACCACCGTTCTCGGCTAACGCTGCTCGGTCACCAATTATCGCTAAACGCGCTAAATCGCCTTGAGGGTCCACTATTATCGAAGGAATGCCATCTAAGGTCGCCTCTTCAATGAGTACTTTTGCTGCGACTGTCTTGCCAGAGCCTGTTGCCCCTAGCATTGCAACATGCTTGTTCAAAACTGATGATGGTAACTCAACGGTTTTGCCCGTTTTTCGATTTGTTCCAATATCCATCTTATCACTCATCGGAGCTTCCTAATTGCGCTTCAAATTTGCTAGCATCATCGTTTCTGATATTGGCTGAAGGTTGTTTCGAATAATTTTTCCAAGCAGCATAGGCTTTGAACCACGCTATTGCCCTTGTTTTTATTGTATCTTCAGGCATTTTGTCATCAACAACATCCTTTTTCTTCTTCTTAAAGAATCGGTTTTCTTTCTTCTTTTCTTTCTTCTTTTCTTCCTTGAATAAGTGTTCTTTAGTCAACATTTCTGCATCTGAACTCCATCGAACACGAAGTTCTTCGTAATCTTCTTCCGATAATCCGCAATCTTTCCAAACTTTTTTGTCAATTATTCCTGCAGCCTTCTCATATCTTAATGACATTATGCCAATTAATTTAACAATATTTCTTATGCCAGATAAATCACCGCTCAAAGCAGTATTAAAATCTCTGGTATCATCTTCAGGCATATTGATATCACCGGGGAATGATTGTTTTTCCTTCTCAAGACGAATTCGATCATTATCCAACTTTTCAGGATTACAATAGTGATGTTCAATTATACTTGTTGGGATTTGGAATCTTCTAATATATTCCTTATTCCCGGGGTCAATCCATTTGTTAATATTGGCACTTAGCCATAACAAATTGTACAATAGTATGTATGGATGTAACTTGCTGTTTTCGAAAGCCCAGAATGGATTGTTTCCAGACAAACCTTCTGATTCATCATGCACTAATTTTTGGAATTGGTCTGAAATATCAGCTGCCGGCGCATTTTGGAGAACTACTGTCAAAAATGATGTGGGGCCGTAGTCAGCCGCTGTATTGAACGCCTTTGGACTCCCTAATTGAAGTCCAAAATTGTAGTTAACTGATTCCCTAATGCTACTTTGAACAACATCCATAGGCAATTTCGGATTTCGATCATGAACTAATATTAAGAGCCCTTTTGGTTTACCAATTAGTCTATCACTGAACCCTGTCATCTCAAAGTGGACACTCCTAGAAGCCTTGTCTTCTTGATCTAAATATATAGCTTGGCCGAGAGCCTCATTTATGTTGTAAGCAACATCATAAAACAGTTGTTTTAAACTAACAATTGAGGGGCTTTCATTTGAAACAGTAGCGATATCTTCAACATCTGAAGTTTCATTTGATGATTCCAAATCAGTAGCATTTCCCCCTACTTTTTGTTTTGCTTCCTTACTTCTACTAACCATTTCATAGACATCTTGCAACCAAGTCCTTACATCGGGGATAGACTCTACATTATTGCCGTATAATTTTTCAACTGCATCAATATCTTCAGGCATTAAGTCTTCTTCTTGCAGCACGCTTTCTAGCATGAAGCCGATTGCATCAATATCAAAATTATTCCAACCTTCTGGTGGGTTGCTTGAAAGTTCTAAAAGCAAGGTCTTAGACTCATGTAATCTCTTAACAAATGTTGATACAAGATTCGCATATATTGCCGGTTCATTGAATATCTCCGTTTTGTCATATTTTACCCCTAGTATTCGATCAAAATGAGGGGATAATCCTTCAAAATCAATCCCCATACTTGCAAACTGATACCCAAGTCTCTTTTTCAAAACAATTCTATCTTCTATACCTAATAACAATATCCTCAACAAAGGAATTAGAGATAATCTCTTTTCATCTGGCAATAAGCCGATATACCTCATTTGGTTCAATATGTGACCGCCTAGAGTGAATGTTGGGGAAGCAATTCCATTTCGATTCCGAGGATTGTAGTCCGCATCTAATGGTTTATTCAAAGAATCAGCATGTAAATATCTAGACAAACTTGCTGATGCATTTCTTACAGGAAGCAATTTGTCATCCGCTTTACTTGGAATATCCCTTACTGCTGAGAAATATCTATTTAATCTAGGGTGCAATCTTAACCGATACTTCGAATCATCGGAAATTAGTTGCAAGTCAAAGTAATCCAATACACAATTCATCTCCGTTTCTAATAATTCCAACAATTCTTCAACTTCATTATCAGGATCATCAATAGTACCATCTATACTCAAAGTATGATTTTCCTTTAACACCTCAAATAATAATATTGAGAATTCCCCTGGGCTCATCCCAATTGTTTTATCAATTTCCTCACAGAATGATTTCTCACTAAATCCAAAACTTTTGTAATCAAATACGCTAGTATCTATTTCATCAATCGAATGGAGCAATTCAATTGGCAAAAAGGAATTGAGATAGGCAGAACCGATGCTTCGAAGAATTTCTGCATTATGAATACCCATTTTAGGGAGTGAATTATTCAAATGCTCTCTATTTCGCTCACTATCCTTGCCAATAAATCTCTGAATAGATGAATCGATTCTTAGAACACCAATATCAAATTCGGCATCTTCACCCTTCCGAACCATGCCCCATAACTTGCCATCACCTTTCATTAGACTGCAAAGTTCTAATTGGGACCTGGGTGTGCCAATAAAACGGCTTAAACTCTCAGTTTCAATGAGTGAAATCCATTTTACTAAATTAGAAATGTGCAATCCAGAGATTCCATTAACTTTCACCAAAAGTTCACGATTATTCGGCTCAACATCGAATATTTTTTCATCTCTATCATCCCAAACTTTTACTAATTTTTCGCAATATGAATTCAATTCAGTGTCATCTAAATAATTACTATTGATTGTATCATATGGATTTACTTGTAGCATATACTTGTATCTGCTGCCGAAAATACTCAAAAATAATGCCTGTAATTTCGCACCCATTTCCCTCTTTTCTAAGAACATAGGGTTAGATAACTCGTTAAGCCCTCCGGGATTTGCATAAGGTTGGGTAAACATGGAGTTAAACAATGTACTGACATCATCAGGATCTATTTTTACATCTCCAATACGTTCAGGAGGTTCGGTAAGACTGGCAGAGTCCCTATGATTTAGTAAACCAACAACCAGAGGTGGATTGGTACTTTTTACCATGTCCATATGGTCAATTTTTTCGTCCATTACAAACGCTCCTGCCTCTGAAGGCAATCTTGTTCCGATAATATTTAGCATCAGATCGAAGATCACAGAATTGTATACCGTATACGCCTTGCCAGATGATTCAAGATTATTTGTAGATATAATTCCTTTTTCAAGGTGAGAATTACTGACAACTATTAACTTGACCAATAGGTCGCCAGCGGAACCCGAAAGAGATTGAATGTGAACCGTCATCTTCTCCTTTGCTGTATTAATTTTGTTAAGAGCATGCCCATAATCTTCTAAATGCTTCTTAATTTGAAACAACCTTTTCTGCTTTTCTTCTTTGGGTTCGAACTTTGCGATGCGGTTCAGAATTGCTTCCTGGAGAGGAACCATCCCTGGTGAAATATCTGAGTTCTTCACAGATTGTCCATATTCATTTTCTATATCCTCTTCAAATAATACTGTATCCATAACAGATTTCAGATGGTTTCCAGTAAGATTTGGTGTGAAATATTCTTTACCACCATCACCTGCTTCATCTGCTACTGTTTGATGTTGCTTAGTTTTACCCTCCAGAAACATACTAAGTGGATCGTAGATACAATCTAGCCACGTCATCCAGAAATCAGATGCTGGCTTGAATCCGCCTGGAACCCGCTCCTTGCACCAAGAAGTAAATTTAATCGATTGATCTTTTGAATCCGGTAGAATGTTACACAAAGCGTCAACTGATTTTTTGAATTGATTCTTGATGATAGAACTTTTCAGTTCGCTATCAATAAGTTTAGACATGTTTAGTGAGTCTAATTCCGGTGATTTGCCAATATCTTTCAACTTACCATATTTATCTGTCCATCTGCCTGAATTATCGACAAACTTACCCCTATGGCCCCCTTTAAGGATCAAATTGAGTTGCTTCAACAATTCTCCGTCTCCGCTGTTGTCGGACAATTCCATTATCAGGGAATTGGCAGATTCCTCCATCGCCTTTGATGCAGTGGAAATCTCTCTAATGAAAGAACGCCAATCGCTGAATTCTATTGGTTCATGTATTGCATGAATGCCTTCATATGTTGCTTGTAAAATATCACTGATAATGAAAGGAGTGTTTATTTTTGCAACTGAACGAGATTCTGAAGCCCCTTCTCCGACAGATACTACCCATATGACTGCATCCTGACCAAATGTTCTTCTTGCTTGTTGTAGCACAGGTAATACCATTCCACTTCCACTACCTCCGGCTAAACTATGAGTAATAACGATGTGCTTGGGACTACTATTTCCTTTCTTACCCACATCCCTCATTACATCAGTAATATCTTGACGAAATCTAAATCCGTAAGCCCGACCTACACCGGTTTCTCCTCCAGCACCTTCGCCTTTTGGCTTAAGTTTCAAGATATTCCTGGTAGTCCTTACAGTACGAGAAGTGCTGTCAGATTTTTGTTTACTGCCCCACAAGAAGTACCCTGGCTGATCAAACTTCGCTAATTCATCAACTTCCTCTCCTAGATTAATGGCGAGCAAGTGCATTTTATTGTCGAAGATTTTCTCCAAAGACTGTTCTGCTGCTGTCTTAATATCAGATTTTGATGAATAAATATTTTTTACATTGTGCAGAATATCCCTTAAATCCTGTGGTTTGGCACCTAATGCTGTGATTAGAGCCCTGCACCTAGCATCAGAAAGATTGTTTAAGCAATAGAGCAAACATTCACGTAATATTTGACCACCGGCTTGACCTAGTCCAATCCAAAATACTGATTCATCACTAGCATTTGCGGAGATTCTGTACTTAATTTCTTCAAGCAGATCTGTTGCATCAAACTGGCTCTTTTTGGAGGACTTCTTCAGAGTCTCTTTATCAGACTCAGTCATCATTTCTCTTCTAATATTACGAATTGCTTTAGAAATGTCAGCTTCGGCTTCTTGGCGAACTCTCTCAGTATCTTTTGTTGTGGAATGTTCTTTCATGAACTTTCTTGCAATCCCATAAAACTCCAATGCCTTATCATAGCCATATTTAATATTATTAATTTCCAAGAAAATTTCTTCCAAAGTTTTTGGGTCCAATTTATTCTTACCATTATTTGTAAGTTTATTGAATAATCCTTCAAAACTATTCCTTATCTCTTCACTCATTAATTCAGTAAGTCCATTTTTGTGAATAATATTATTAATTCTCGATTTGAGAGATTTAGGTGAATATTTAATTATTTTCTCAACGGTAAAGGGTTGATTACACAATTTCCTAATATTTTCACAATCTGTTTTTGCAGTTTGATTCAAATCGGGATTTGTACCAATATCATTTGCCAATGCCTTTTCGACTGGATCAAGTTGCTCTAATACAGCATTGTAATCTATTTCACTTTCATTTAGTGTAAGTTTCAATTTGAATATTTCCTTACTGACTCTCGGGACAGATTTTTCTGTAACCCAACCTTTTGGTAATAGAAAATCATCTAATAAATTATCAATCACGCTAATTACGTGTTCTCTATTGAATTCATTTGGTCCGCAATCTCCAATAAAATACTCCAAACTACGATGCTCTTCCCAGTTCTTTTCGGGAAGGAGTATCTTATCAGTATCTTTACCCACTTTGTCGGGAATCTTTGTGACGGGGGTATTGTCGGGGGGATTATTTGGAATAGATAAATAACCAGATAAAGTTTCCATTTCCTTTTTGAAATCTATTACTCTATTGTTTAAGTAAGTGCTTAAATCATTTGTGCCAGTATGCAATTCTTCTATTGCATATTCGCCATCGTTATCAAAAACACCCTCAATTGCAATGACGGTGCTGTATAAGTCATGAGGTACCAGAATGTGATGTAACTTTTGACCGTTTTTGATTTCGTCATTTAGCCTTTGCTCTACGCCCTGCAAATATTTTTGAGTTAACCAAATTGAATAGAGTAATCTTTCGCCATTTTCTTTGGTTAATGACTTGTTGATTTTTCGATCTTTTTGGTTTTGTGGGGCATAAATAACCTCACTTATACTTGAATCTGAATGGGAAGTGAAATGATAATTAGAATTATTATCAATTTTGACTGAGAATTTCTGTGAAGAACCGGGTAAGACTGCGATTGGGAGGTAATCCTCCAAGGTACTTGGAATATCGAACCGCATCACTTTGGCCTTAGTAGTCCGTTTTATTTCAAGAAACTCAGAATCATTAAACCGATTAATCAGAGACAGGATTTTCCTTGAGTCAATTGAAATCATTGAGTGCTCATCACTTTCTGGCCTAGATTCTTTTCCATCCATGACATCCGATATAGATTCAAATTATAACCTGTTCGCCGTCAACTTCTAATGATTTTGCCCAAGTTCCATTCCAGCATTCAGATTTAATTGCAAAACAAGAAGCTCTCACCAAATCTTGTGTCGATTCTATTACTGCACGAGAAGCATCCAAGAGCCTAAATTCTGAAATACCTAATTCATTCACTCGCTCAACAGCATCTGTCAAATATTTTGATTCAAAAACTGAATTAGGTCGGTTTAATTTTTTCACAGGATCTAAGAAAATCTCCTCATTTTCTCCCGGCGAAAGAAAAATTCTACCACCCGGCAAAGCCCTTTTTAATGCTAGCATTTCTTTTTCTTTGAATGATTTAAGTTCATTACTTGAAAATCTATTTGTACTGATGAATAGTAATACTTTGGCCAAATGTATTCCAGATTTTGGACTTGAAATTATGCATTCGCTTATCGCTTCCTTAATTAGTGATGGTTGAAAATTTACCAGTGGCTGGTCTGACCAAATATACAAATGAAATGTCCTAAAATTTTCAGAAAGAGAGAACTTGGTTATCTGATTTTGAATATTTAATATACTTTCAAAAAGAGATTCAAACCCCGAATTTACTTCCCACAATTCATCTAATTCACAAGACTGTCCATATTTTAATGTACGTATTCCTAATTCTAAATTGTCATTTCCGTAGGGCACAAGTAATTTCTCTTTAACCTCAAATTGACTTTTCATATCGATTTGCAATAATTCTACTACAGAATTTCTACCATATAGAACACCATATGGTCCTTCAGCAGCAAGTACATTACGGATTTTTTTGTAAGTCTGATTTTGCCACTCATTGGCCCCATCTCCCCCTATATTTTCAGCAACCAATGAACTAGATATTCTCAAGAAATTCCTGATTTCAAAATCAAGTTTTGTTCCAGATACCATCTCTCGATTATTTTCAGAATATAACAGTTGCCTTACTCTTTTTGGCATGAATATTAATTCGTTCAAACTTGAAATTATCACTCTGCGTTCATCGTTTGACATACCATAATTCCCCCTTACCAAATCCTCATTTGTCAGTATGTTGCTATTGGGAACTAATTCTGCTACATATGATCTAACAATTTCTGGTTCGAACATCATATCACCTGGCCTAAATCAATACCTAAGCAGTCCAACAAAAGCATTCTTTCAATTCCTTTATGTTCGACTACATCAATAATTCGACACGCCGGTTGCTCAATTTCAATTTGGTCCAATTCGTGAGGTGGCGATAATGCAATGGCTGGAAAACGCGGATACAATGATACTAATCCTTGTGGGACTTCTGTCACTGTTAATGGGAAAATCTTGGAAACAATTTTGCAATGATTACTCTCATCTAAGTCATCATTTAAACTATCTAGATAGATTTGGATATCTAGTGGCTTTAGTTCAAGCCACCTCAAAACTAAGTTTAGGTGTCCTGAGCCAGAAGAAACGTATGGCAAATCTAGTATTGGCGTCATTTGGATATTTGCTAATTTATTGAAATAGTATATCATTGATTTGCTCTTTAGTACTAGAATTAATCTAGAACAAAGCAATTCTAATTCTGAAATCACTTCACCATCATCACTATCTTTAATCCATCCGTTCATTATTGCGACGTCAAGCAAGCATTTTCTATCAATACTGGTTAGATTCCCATCCATTATCCCTTGTTTTCCAATTATCTCAAAATTAATGATTCCTGTAATTTGTTCATAAATCTCTAAGAATTGCTGATCGATTGGCCAAATCGCTTTACCCGTGGGCATATCATATCCTATTGCAGCATCAAATTGAAAGTTGATACTCGACTTGTTTGGAAAAATTGAATCAAACAATGTTTGTGTTAATAAATACAATTTTCTAGTGCTACCAGCCCGCATAGAAAATCCAAAGAATGGATCAGTGTTTGACCTAATTGTGGATATTATTGGAAACAAGACTTGTCTATTGATGAAATTTCTTGAAGGTATTCTAGCATTACCGAAGGGAACTATTTCAATGTAATTTTGTTGTTCAATGTTAATTGTACAATTTTTCCGGTACCCACAATAAATGCAAGTAGTATAGTCAATTTTCTCATTCTGCAAATCATCAAACCACCCCGGGTTAATACAATTATAATAATCATCACTGTCCTCATTAGGGCGTAAATATTCTCGAATTCTCATCGCTGCAATCTTGTAACCTTCATTTGAATTTGCAGTTAGTAAATTCATTAGCAACATAGGAAATTCCCCATCATTTACCAAACGAATATCAGCATCTATGGATAAAGAATTAGATTCAGAGAGAGGAAATTTCATTCTGCCACCTCAACGCAATGACTGATAAGCCTGCCAGGTTAATCTGATTAAATCGTACTCGAATACACCCGAATTTCTATCATAGATCTGCATGATAGTTTTCGACGAATCCGAGGAATTATCCAATGGAAATTTGCCACTAAAAACCTCTGAGAGCGTAAAACACCATTCATCAATATTTTCCTTTACATGATTAGAGTGTATTGAAAGGCTACTGATGTTTTCACTAAGTTGTGCTTCATTCATAGGCATAATCATGCTCCTAATATTCAACAACCACCATGGTGTAAAATCGTAATCAGAACTATGAATAGATTTAATCGAAATGAAATTGATAAATTTCTGGATATATTTGTGATTTGAGTTGTATGTAATAAAAGCATCAAAGGATGCATTTTCACTTCCACCAATAAAAAGATCAACACAGTCTATCTGAATTGCAAATCTACCAGTACAAGCCAATAGGCAATCAAATAATTCCGAATTCTCACCACTATTTGGTTTTGACAAGTAAGATAACAACTCATAAATTGATGGTAATAGAAGTAATGCGATTAATGACTTCCTAAAAATTGAATCTTTATTGTCCTTGGTGATATCATTAATATCGGACAACCAATTATTATAAGATTTCTTTAATACATTAATGAATAACTTTTCTGCAATGTCATCCTCGCGTCCTTCCTTTCTTATTGAGGTATTTAGTTCGGAAATCAATGCCTTGCTACTTTCAAAATTGGCCAACTTTGACTTTATTTCTTCAAGGAAAATCTCCTTTTGCTGTTCGATCTTTTGTTTCTGCAATAAAGATAAATTCTCTTTTAATTCTCCCTTCAACCATAATTTCATTTGGAGATATTCGCTATATTTTGCAGAATTGTCCAGTTCGTTCCAGTCCTTTTCTGTCGCAGATTCACCCAGTGAAGAACCCAAGTGTCTGCCGGCAATTATCCCTAATAATGAATTGCCAAAAAATAGAGAAATTACAAATAATGAATAATTTCCAACTGATAACGAATATATTGAGGTAAGAAACAATAACACTGAAAGTAAAAACATTACTGCCTCAATAAATTGTTCATTTGATTTAATTGATATTTCCAAACCTTTTTTATTTCCGATAATAATGTCAATTTTTTGGCTAATGGCATGTCTTGATTCTATCGTAAATAATAGGAAAAATGCACCAATGCCCACTAATAATAAGGGTCCTGATACTGCAATATTAAGAAAAATATCTTCGCCAATTAATCCCAACAATATCATTACTACAGAAATTGAAATTAGTGTCATATGAATGAAATAAATTTGATTCCTACTGTGCTTTATTATTTCATCCAACCAAACCACCTCCACTCAAATCGACAATTGGGTCTAGTAATATGCATATGGCCGATGAATTAGGCGGGATTGTTAAATTAGATAGATTCAAGTTTTGCTTAATTATATGATTTACATTTTCTAGCTCATACATTTCGTACCACACTTGATTTCTAGCGGAGAATGATTGTAGGACATTTTGGAATAAACTGCCTTCAGCATATTTATTTTGATTATTAATCAAAGCAATACCAATTATCCCCTTAGAATTCTTTGAGGGTCCATCAAGGTGCCATTTATCATTTATTGAGTCAAGGGTCTTTTCAATATATCCGGGAATTTTATCTTTGTGGTCTCGTTGCTTTTTTGACTCAGAACTACTTATTGTATTCGAAAGGTTTGTTGAAACGAGTAACTGTTGATTTAATATTCCCTTCACTTCAGAAAGTTTGCTAGATTCGTTATTGCGATTCGAATTAATTTGAATCATCACTAGCATTGTTGAACCCAACTCAATTCTACCAATTTCAAACTGAGATTTATTTGAATCTACTCCATATAGCAAGGATTGTATTTCTTTTGTTGTCTGTGTGCCACGGTGAGTCAATAATGTATTGCCTCTGCTCAAGACCAATTCATAGGTTGATAGGAAGCCAAATTTAGAAGAGGAATGCCCCCTCCTCCAGCATAAAAAAGGATTGATTGAACCCTTCGTAAAATCCGGATTATTGTTATATGATTTGAGGCACGAATTGCAAAATGCTGATTTCTCATTATGTACATCGAGAACTGAAATTTCCGATTCCTGTGTTAATTTTTCGTAATTGCAACCAATAGTTTTTATGTTCATTATTCCAAGATGAGAATGTTCGCCACTATTAGACATACGAAGAAAACTTGAGGCTAATTCACCTCCTCTAAATGATTTTATATCGGTATTATTTCCCAGTAGCATACTTTCAAGTTGTTTTTTCTTGAACTCTGTTGCTTCATAACTTGAATCAGGAGAATCAGTAAGTGAAAGTTGCATAATAGATTGTGAAAGAACTTCAAGCCTTCTTCTAAGTGAAGCGAGATTATTTCTTATTACGAGCCCGGTGACTGGAATTGCCATCAACTTCTACCCCCTTTTGAAATAGAAAGTAAGCTGTCAATAAAATACATTTTACAAATCCCAGAGAGGATTATTCCTTTACGGTTTAACCCAAGCTCTCTTCTGCTACCAAATGCTATCTCCGAGTTTACTTTGTTTGCAGCGGGTGCTCTAGTGTTAGAAATAATAACTTCCTTTTGAACAGAGGTGACAATTGTTCTGATAGACGATGCTAATTCTGCTGGTAAATTCTCTTCATCGACATAATTCAGCAATTTATCATGCAAGTCCATGAATATGCTTACAGGGTCAATGATTCCGTCGCTGAGTTTTTGTTCCCACTGATTTAGAGTTGTGAACTCTTTCAAGCATCTAGAACTAGAAAAAATCTCTAACTTTGATATTTCAAATAATGTCAAATCCGAATGTATCGTTCGAAACCAATTTGACATTGCCTTAATACAATGTTTACTCACCTCGCTCCTTGACAAAGCCTTGCCAGAAATATCTTGGTGTAATAGGACAAATAAATTGTAGTAACTACGAAGCGACAATATCCTCACATTGAGTTCATTATCCTCAATTGCAACATCGATAATCATTTCTTTTTCAACCTCTAATATAGATTCCGTTTCTTTTTCAGACATCAGAGCAGAGTGTAATGCGCTATTTTCTTGTCTAGAATTAAAGATTGTTCTGTTTGAATAATCCCAATCATTTTCAGGATGTCTCCATGAAAGTATCATGCTTGTAGAATCCACTTTGATCCTTTGACTTTTCGCTGGAACCTTTGAATTGTGGGTGCTGATGGATTGGGGGTTTTGAATGATTGTGACCTGTATGAAATTAATCCAAGTAATCCTTATTTCTCCATCAATTATTGTTTGTTTATAAACTGCAAGAGCGTTTTTCCATGTTACTGTCAACCTGTCAAATAATAGTAATACATCGTTTAAGGCCGAGGATATTTTGCTCCCTCGAATAGTGACGGGACACAAATGACAAAAAGGAATAACTTTATCACCCATTCTGAAAATTACTGAGTCACTAGATGCACTCCAGCGAGGATTTATTTCAGTAGGATCTATTATTGAAACATTACCATCTGTATTCCAATACATATACGAAATACCATTTTCCTTTAATACTCCATTGACGTGTCTCATAAAAAGAGCATTGCCTAACCATTTTGCATTACTCATCTCACCCGAACAAATTCCACTTAACAGAGAGATCTGAAATGCAATGAAATAACCAAAAATTGATTCAATATTGTCTAATTGAATAGAGCCTATTGCAGACATTATCAACAATAAGATAGAGATAATTGGCAGGTAGAATACAATTAATTTCCATCTATTATCCATTGATAGTTGAATTGAATAATAATGGCCAAGAAATACGAAAAATACTGAGATCAAAGTAATGTAAATGACTGAAAGATTGGAAAAGGGATTCGTAAGAGACTGAGTGGTAGCAAGTGCGCATGAGATAATCAATGCCAAAAGACAAGAAACAATTCGCCCAGTGCTCAATTCAGAATGCGAGAAATTTTGCAACTTGTATTT
>Ga0233449_1000940_pt1 | contig 29427 bp, 18 predicted proteins | sample SI_124_October20_FD_183012 | JGI IMG/M metagenome (GOLD analysis project Ga0233449, IMG submission 183012) | Seawater microbial communities from Saanich Inlet, British Columbia, Canada - SI_124_October2016_200_MG | ecosystem: Environmental > Aquatic > Marine > Inlet | place: Canada: British... | reverse complement strand
ATTAAAGTTTCTAACCATTAAATCAAAAGTTTTGTTATCTGGTCTAATGTTTATAATTGAGAATTTAACGTCTTCGTTAGCCGCATTACCATCTGATATCGTAATAAACCTAAATAGTCTTTGTAATGTGGAACCTGCACCTGTACCTTTAAGTTCCGATAAAACCCAAGGTGAATAAGCCGATAACCATTTTTCTTTATAATCATTTAAGCTATCTGTAGTCTCAGAACCAATCTCAACAAAATCAATATCTAATCCCCTTACCTTTCCGTTGGTAATTAAGTCTTCTAATACATTACCATAAATTTCTTCTACCCATAACTCAGTCTCTTTATCTTGAACCGAACTACCGAATACTTTAGGTAAGTAATTTTTAGATGTTTTATCCATTGAAACGTCATAATCAATAGATAACCCAGCACTAGTAGTACCTGTAATTTGGAAGGACGCTAATGAGTTACTTGGAAGGTTTGAGGTGTTAAACATCGCAACGTCTGTAGAACCAGTAATATCAAACACTAATTGTTCAGCTCCGTTATAAGTTCCTCTCGATCTAAGTGTTGCAATAACTGAACCATCGATGTCTGTTAAACAACTAGCGGTATATGTTACCACACTACCTGAAGTGGTACCTGTTGCAAATGTCCCTGATGTTCCAGCGGCGGTAACTTCTAAGTCAAAAGTAGCACCACTAAAATTACACATAGTTTTTACGTATACTGGATCCGTAATTGAAAATGTAGTTGCGGTTGTTGCTAAACCTATACTAGCGAATGTTGAGGTTAATTGACCATCATCATATAATGCTTGTAGATTATCATCAGTGAAGTCCATTATAACTGGTGTGCCACCTGTAGATGCTGTATAATTTAAAACACCTGTATCACCTGTAAATGTACTAGCAACGGTTGTAGGATCCTCAGCGGAATCCAATGTTATTGACCACGCATTTCCTGCGTCATATCCAGACAAACCTAAAACCCTACTCACCCATAGTTGGTTTGTTTGTGTCAAAAATGATTTTGCAATGTAATTGAGTTCATATTTTTGAAACCCATTACCTTTAAATTTTTCAGCGTTTAACCCACCAAAATAACTAATAAACTCATCGTAATTAGAAATAAAGACTGGTTCAAAAGCTGGACCTTTAGGTGTTTCTCCTAATAACCCTAATGTAGTTACCCCTACTTGTCTAGTTACGAATGTTAAATCCTTCTCTGATGTAAAAACACCTGGACTTACAAATATTCTATCTGTTGATGCCATTTAATTTTATTTTTTTATATTATATTATGTAATTCTTTATTTATAAATATGCGAGTTTTTTTGAAAAATTTTATTTTGTAGTGTATATTACAAAATTAGTATGACTTTTTTCATACTTTTGTCATACTTACTATTTATTATTCTAAAATTTAGGGTATAATACACATATATAATGTATAATAATATATTATTATTAACACAAATAAATCAAATTTACCCCTATAGAATCAAATTTACCTCTATAAAATCAAATTTACCCCTATAAAATCAAAATTACCCCATTAAAAAGAAAATAAATGAAAAGGGATAAAAACTTGAAAATAACACCACAAACACATAAATTATTAAAACAATACTGTGAAGATAATGGGTTAAAGATGTTCGCCTTTGTAGAAAAGATTATAAAAGAGAAATGTACAGTAAAGAAAGATATCTATGGTGATGATATTAACTAGACCATTTACTCACACCATCATAAACTAATCTAGGTTTTTTCCTACGAGCCAACTCATATGTTTTATAATATTTTTGTTTGGCTGATTCATACCCCTCATCCCACCATTCTGTCATGGCTTCTTTATTAAAGACTAATGAGTTGTTGGTTAGTTTTCTTGGTGTATAATAAAAGTTAATTTTAACATCACCTTTTATTTTAGCTTTAAGGTTAGCTATACGAATATCATCTCTACCAATCTCTGTCATCATCAAATCAATTGATCGTAATAGGTAATGAAAAGGATTCCTAATTCTTTCTGGTGCTAATGAATCGTGTTCCTTTTTTAATATAATAACGTCAATTTCCGTTGCCCCTCTGTTAATAGCTTCTTGTATGGGAATGTTTTCTAAAATACCACCATCTGCATAGTCGTAACCACCTTTAGTGACGTGTTCCATAAAAGGGGGTACTGTCGAAGAAGCCAACATCCAATCACCATAATCTTTCCACCCATATTCATTTGTTGATTTATATTCTGTTTGTGCCAATGTCATATTAGTAACACAGGCTAATACTTCTTTATTAGAATCTTTAATAATTTCAAAATCACGTTCAGTCATAAACGTATTAATCAATGTCCTTAGATTTGAAGCGTCACCGAAAGCGTTTTTACGTCTAACAAGAACATTCCATAACACATTAAGGTAGTTAATACCAATCTTAGTTGATCCATTATCATCTTTTAAGATTTTAAAGGGGTTAATTTTAAATATATCATCCTGAGTAACCGTAGTATAAGCTTCTTTTAATGTATCCATTTTTTTTATCGCGATAAATGGTGTTAGTAAACTACCTGTGGATGTACCGATTAATAAATCGTATTCTTTTTTTTCTTCCTCTATTAGGTATTGTGCAACACCACCACCGAAGGCTCCCTTACTACCGCCACCGCTAACAATGAGTGCTCGGTTTATTTCACTACGTTCTTCCATATAAAATTTTTACGTTTAAATATAATAATTAACCATTAAAAAAAATAAAGACTAAATGTATTGTTCTATCTCTGGCCAGAAATATGGGTCAATAAGTGTACTTTGTAAATCTAATCTAAAACTATTATAATCACCTTTCTTTAATACAAATCCTTGTGATATACAATATTCTTCCATACCATTACCAACGTAACCACTTGATGACATAATAAAATTAATTAAACCATCACTGGTGTCACCGTAACCAATACCCAATCTCCCAGCGACAATATATTTATCGACCAAAACATTAACTGTATCCATTAACATAGAAGCTCCACTAAATGGTAAATACCCTACAGTAACTTTAGCTGCGTTACTCCATCTTTCTGGACAATCTTCTAAAAAACTATTCCAATATGTGTGCCATTTATCTATTAAATAACTTTCAGCTTCATTTTGTGGCATCCCCTTTGTAACCACTAAATAAGTAATAATTTCTGTTGACCCTTCTGGATAGGCGTACCAATCAATTATAGTATCTTTTTGTGTATCTGTCATTGCTGTCCACCCAGTTTCGTAACCACATAACCTAACACCCTTTTGTTGTGTTTGGTATGTGTCAATGGCGTTACCGCCAAAATTTGACATATTTTCAATAGACGTTATATTAGTGTAACTATTTAAGGTTTGACCACTTACCAAAACAAATGCATCGTTCCCGTTTAAATCTTCTTCATGCCAATGATTTAAATCAGTACCAACAGTTTGGCCACTTATGTTATATCCAAATAAATTATAATTCATACCTTTTCTATTGTTTTAACTTATTCTATAAAATTCTAACCTTAATTTTCTTATTCTCATTGTCTTATCACTATTTTCAGTAGCAAAATCAAAATCTATTGTATGTGTATCATCTGACCCAAAAGTTATATTACCAAAACCACCTACACCATACCAATTGTTATTATCTTTAGCCTCCATATTAACCACCATTAAAGTGGTAGAATTATCTACCTGTACCCTAGCTTCAAAATCCCTACCAGTATTACCCCTCCATTCATAATACCACCCTACTCTATAAGTTCCACTTGGAACCGTACTAGTTGTGAAGGTTAATGCATTCACATATGATGTTGAGGTTGTTGTTTGTTCTGACAAGTCTTCATCAGAATGGTATTCAGAACCAAATGTACTCCCCCCACTACCACCAGCTTTCCATGTTGCGTTTCCTGTTGAGGTATCTTTTGTTAAAACGTGTTCATTTGTCGCACTACTAACTTGTGATAGTGAATTTATTGCGTTTTGTGCTGTACCTTGTCCTGTACCACCATTCGCAATTGATAAATCAGTTCCAGACCAATCACCATTATTTATAGCTAATGTACCACCTAAAGTTAAGTTACCACTACTAGTAACTGTACCACCTAGTGTTACACCATTTAAACTACCTGTACCACCAACAGAAGTGACAGTACCATTAATTGGAGATAAGTTAACGGTAACATCCGCAAGGTTCTCATTTCTTTTTAACTCCAATACATCTCCATTAAGTGTTGCACCAGTAACATATGAATCAGTTAACTCCGCTGTAGTACCACTAATTATAATAGTGGTAGCAGAAATAGTATTAGTTACCGTAATATTACCAAACGTAGCATCACTAATTTCAGCATAACCAGAACTCACATCACCCAACCCAACATTTCTAATTGTGGTTAAGTTTACACCACCACCATCAATAACATTAACAGTACCACCAGTAAGAGCGGTTTCTAAATCATCAGAAGCTCTAATTTGGTCAGAATCAAAAGGGTCACCAGGATTAACCAAACTAGTTAAACCAACTGGGAAGGTGTAATTTAAATCACTTATTAATGTGGGTGTATTTGCACTTAAACTAATCATTATCCGTTATTTAATTTTGTTATTGTTATATTACTATCCTCAGCAATAGTAGACACATTAGTTATAGTTCCACTAGTGGGGTGATATATTATTGCATCAAGTGTTATAATGTTATCAACAGATAATGATGTTATAATTGTTTTAGTTATAGTCCCTTCACTTTCAACGGTTCTTCTATGATACGAATATCCACCACTTCTAGGTATTTCAGTACCATCAAGAGCCAATCTACTTCTAACTACTCTTCTTTGGTTGGTGTTGGCATTATAATCAGAACTAATACTATATGTTATTTGATAGGTTCCTGAAGAATTAATCCTTACATTAGTCCCACCAACGCTATGTGTGTAATTTGACCCAACAATTGCTTGTGCGTCCCAATCTATAGATGTGTATGTAGAATTATTAAGTTGTGTTGTCGAGCCACTCTGATAAACATCTAATAAAAATTCATTTTCTAAAACATCTACCAATTTAACGTTACTTTCTGGTGATGGTAAATTAGTTGGATATATATCTCCACCTAAAATTTGGATATACCCTATATTATAAGACTTCAAATCAATAACAAAACTATTTCTTTCGTCACCATCAGTAAAATTCATATTTTGAACTAAGTCTGACCTACTCTCACCACTACACACAACTCTATAATCTATATCTCGTAAATCTAAATTATGTGTCACTGTAACCGTAGTTCCAGTAAAATCTTGTCTATATAATAATGTATTTGTTATTGCCATATCTAATAAATATTATTCTACTTGTACTCTTTCACCTAATGCCCATTTAACCACATCCACTTCAACAGCAAATATTATAACATCTTGATTGGGTGTACCATCGTCATTTAATTCAATTCTCAATAAAAAACCATCACCTTCATAGGACTCAGAAATATCGAACTCAATATCTTGAATACTCATGGCTTTATCAGCATATGTGTTAGTTGGTTTACCTACCTCTACCAAGTCACTTGTAACAAAAGAGCCAGGTGAAGAAGTAAATGTCGTTGTGTTTTCTATAGTTCTTGGTAATGGAGTTATACCACCAGATGGGTCAGCGACAAGGGTTCCAGATGCTCCTTTAGCCAGAAAAGAAGTTATTAATTCTGGTGAGCTTGTTATCGCAACACCATCACCTGGGTCAAGGCCAAAATATATTTTAACCCTAAGTGGGTACGCACTACATAACCCTCTAGGCAATGCTGATTGTAGATATATAGCGTCTCCGTTACCATTTAATCTAGAATTCTTAATAGAGTGGTCCCACCCAGTTGGGGCTGGTGCACCAGTCCCAACTGGGACTGAAGCACTAAGAACACCACCAGATTCTCCAAATACATTACCAGCAGATAATAAAGTATCTCTATATAGTGCACTACCATAATATGTTGAGATACCATTTTGATTTATTTCTGTGTGAGAACCATCCAACCACAATAGGTCAAATTGTGGTAATGATGCTGGTGGGGTTACCATTGTAATTCTAACCCATTTAGCGGTATGCCCAAATATTGTTGACTCCGACCAACCATTATTTTTAAGAACGGCTATTCTAACATCCTCTATTGTTCCAACAGTTCTATGAAATAAATTATTTGAGTAATTATAACCAAACTCTTGGTTTGTAACTTGATATTTAATGTCTACCCAAGTTCCACCAGAATAATATTCAATTGTATATGTTCCACCTGTTGACCCAGTATAAGTTAATTCAAAACCACACCAGTTAACATAGTCCCCATTAGGGTATCTTTCGCTACTCCCAATATATAGTTCTTCACCAGCAGTTAAAGATTCAAATGACCAAATAACGCCTTTAGTTTTAGCAGATAATATTAAATTAGTGGTTCCAGTTGTACCGCTACTGTGTAAGTGCATACCTTTTTGGTATTCAGTACCACGACCTACCGATAACGAGCTACCCCTATTTGGTTGACCTATTTCAAGGTTACCATGTGTTCTAATTATTGGTGACACATTTTGTGAATTACCTATGTCACTATAAAAAATTGTGTGTTCTGAATCTGCCCAAGTATAAGGTTCATCTATTTTTTCAGAATCCATTATGAAATTAACCATGTTCAACTTACCAAACTCACCAGTTAAACCACTAGATATTAATAAATTTTCTACACCAGCTTCAAACCTACCGTTTTGTAACTCAATCTCATAGTAATTAGACGTTATTTCTAAACCAGTCGGTACGTTAAATAAATTAAGTCCGAACCCAACCACAACTGGTGTGTTTGATGCGGTTCCACTAACACTTATTGCTGTATTACAATTACCGTTTCCTATATTAACATTAGTTAACTGTAATCTACCACCATTTGCTTGAATGCCCTTATTCACTGTTTGTCCACCTGGAACGTGTATACCATCCAAAGTGAAAATACCTTTATTAACCTCAACTAAAGTGTCTAAATGTCCACCACCATATCTTAATTCAGTATAAATAATTTTAGCTGGAGGTGGTCCACTACCTAATCCACTGTCCATCACAAGTCCTTTCCCTAATGTAACACCAGTACCACCAGAAACGCTAGAACCTTTAAAGTGTACATTGTGAAATGATGTTACAATATCACCTGTTGGGTCATTGAAATATAACGCTGCCGAATCATCGGTTGGGGTATAGAGTGTAAACCCTTCCATATAAGAACTACCCGATACTGTTATAAAATTTCCCGTTGTTGTAGAACCACTTATAAATGTAACCTTTGGTCCACCTTGACTAATTAATGAAGTACCTGGAATTAAGGTAAATGGTGGTTCAACATAATCACCAGGTCTAACCATAATTGTATCATTTGTGGTTGCGTTACTAAGAGCCGTAGCAATACTAGACCAAGGTTTATCTTGTCTATCAACTAATGCGGTACCGTCATTACCGAATATATTATCTACCCATAAAACATTTCCTGTGTTTATCTGTGTTAATATACCAGTTAAATTTGACCCATCACCATAAAGAGTACCACCACTAATTGTTGTGGCTGACAATATACCATTAACCGTCAACCCACTTACTTGATTGATTGTTGCGGTAAACGCTGAACCAGCGTTATCGTTTATTGTAAATGTATTGGCATCGTTATAAGTAAATCCAGTAACAAAAGTATTTGTATCATCTTTAAGAGCTGACACATCTACAGTAAACGCTGAAAATCCACTATTACCACTAAAATCTAAATTAACGGTGGATGGGTTATAAGTACCACCAGTAACGAATGTATTAGTATCAACTGGTATTGTAACATCTAAATTAAGACTAGTACTATCATTTGTAATAGTTACTGTACCACCAGTGGATGTAATACCTTTAAATTCTAAATTTTGTCCATTTTTTTGTCCGAATATACCTGTTGTTGATAAATTTGTTGCCCCACTAATTTTAGTATTTAATGTAGTTTGTGTATCAGAGGTATATGCGTTAAATGTTGTGTTATTTGTTTTACCACTTAATAAAGGTGTTAAACTTACACTATAAAATGGGCTTGGAGTTTGTAAATTATTTACAAACTCAATCGATTCACTATTAAGATTTGCGCTAACTGTGTATGAATCTGTCATTCCTGTAGTGAAACCACTAACTTGAAAAGTCCCACCTGTGGAATTTGTATATGTTACAACACCAGTTGATGCGCTATATACCCCACTAAGGACATAAACATCTGAAGATAAAATAGATAAATTAACTGTTTCATCTGTAATACCATTATTTTGTTCTATTGTTAAATCAAACGTTGAGGGGTTCCATGTAAATCCTGTTACAAAGGTATCTGTAACACCAGTAACATTAAATGGGACACCATTTGTATTTGTAAATGTAATTACATCAGTTATATCACTATACGTACCACCAGTAACATACGTATCCAAACTTTCTATTATAGTTAAAAGATTAGTACCCCCACTAAGTATTGTATTTCCATCTAATGTTGTTGCGGATAAGGTACCATTAACCGTCAATCCACTTACTTGATTGATTGTTGCGGTAAACGCTGAACCTACATTATCATTTATTGTAAATGTGTTGTTTTCGTTGTATGTGAATCCTGTTACAAAAGTATTTGTATCGGAAGCACCACTAAATGTTGATGCGTCTCTATATTCTACTAAACCAGTGGTATTATTTCTAACTAATACTTGTGTTTGTGAATTATCGTTTGATGGTGTTGTGGTAAGGTTTAATGTTTCACCAGATAGTGAACCACTTACAATGGAATCCCCCTTGGAGATAAATCCATTCTTTATTACAAATTCGTGTGCCATTCTTTAATTACTTTCCCTATCCAGTAGTTTAAATGTTATTTAATTATAAATATGTAGGTTTAATTAAAATCATAATATTATGGTGTATTTGTTTTTTTTATACCGGACCACCGTCCCCAATAATCCACTCAAAACTAATCATATTCGCTCTTGCTGTTGCTGGAGCACCTGCTGAATATTTTGTATTACATGCATCAAATTGTATACCAGTTGTTCCTGGTACTACATAAGCGTTCCAACCTACTAATAGTAAATCATAGTTTGCAGTTGAAAATGAACATGTCCCATAAAACATCCTATTAGCACTACCTCCAGCTCCAGGAACAAGCATAGCTGAAATATCCCAGTTACTTAGGTCTTGGTCAAATGGAGAAGTAGCAAACATAAATCGCATATTAGTAACATTACTCACATCCCAATCACTGACATCTTGATTAAATGAGGTACTTTGAAACATAGCCCCCATATTGGTAATATTTGATGGAGTAGAAAGGGTTACCAGTGAATTAAAATTAGTACATCTGTCAAACATTGACGCTACATTATCAGCATTTAATAACCCATTTAAAGTTACAGGACTATTAAAATTTGAACAATCGTAAAAACATCTGAAAAAACTAACTACATTTTGTGTATTCCAATTGATTGGTTGATTAAATAATGTACAATCTAAAAAAGCACCTTCCAAATTAGTACATGAAGATGTGTCAAAATTAACTGGACTATTAAAATTAGAACAATTCCTAAACATAAAACTCATATCGGTACATGAAGAAGTGTTTGGTGTATCGGTATAATTACCAACCATATTTGCACACTTTTCAAATGATTGTTTCATATTATTAAAGGAGTTTGTACCCCAATTATCAAGAGACAACCACTTACCCCCATCTGTATTATTGGCACCACCACCAGGTGGAGGTGGATTACCAATACCTTCAAAGGAGCCCTTAATTACAATTTGATAAACACCTTCATTACCAATCCCATAATCATGTACTAAAACTGGGTCAATGTTAGATGTTACAACATCTGAATTTCCATCACCCCATTCAATTACAACATCAGTTGACCCATTCTGTAATTTAAGCTGAAAAGAATGATTATCAGTAATTGTAGTTGCGTCAATAAAAGTAGTGTCAATAGTAAACTTAAAATCTGGGTCTACCGGCTCAATATCCGACTTAGTTATAACAACCCCATCATTCGTTAATATGGTTCCGTTATGTGTTATTATCATATACTTCTTACAATTGTTTTTATTTCCCAACTATTTGTTGTCGCTGAAACAGTTAAGTTAGCAGTACCACCAGATATATTCATATCAAAAGTAATTCCACTTGTGTCCCCTATATCGTTTGTTGTTGTCTCATTAAAATCAATAGATGTCCCACTAAATATTGACATAATAGAACCAGCTCTAGCACCAGACCCAGTTACAGTATATTCGAAGAACCCACCAGTGTAAGCACTTACGGGTATTGAATAAATTTCTGATAATCCCGAATTTATAGATTTTTTAACCGTTGTGTTAAGTGATAGTGCGGTTGGGTCACCCCATAAAATATCACCATTAACTGTCAACCCAGACATTATATCGATCGAAGCAGAATAGTTAGTTCCGTTATTATTACTAATTGTAAATGTGTTAGTATCGTTATAAGTGAACCCTGTGACAAATGTGTTTGTATCATCTATTAATTCAGAAACATTTACACTAAATGGGACAAACCCAGTGTTACCACTAAAATCTAATGATGTCGTTCCACTACTATAAGTTCCTCCTGTTACAAATGTGTCTGTAATTCCTGTAACATTAAAAGTACCACCACTTGTATTTGTAAATGTAATAATGTCTGTTGAGTCATTGTATGTTCCACCACTAACAAACGTATCGTTAACATCTATTGTGGATAAATTTAAAAAATAATTAGTACCATCATTTTTGTCAAAAGTTACTAACGCAGTTCCGTTATCATATGTTGCACCAGTTGTAAACGTATCGTCAAAAGGTAATGTATGGGGAACACCTTCAGAATTTTTATATGATAACCCTATTGTTGCTGAATTTGTATTGGTAGTTGCCGATATTGAAACCGTACCCCCAGTAACGTATGTATCCAAGCTTTCTATTATTGTAGTTAAATTAGTCCCACCACTTAATATTATACCACCATCTAAAGTTGTTGCGGATAAGGTTCCATTTACGGTTAAACCACTTACTTGATTAATTGTTGCGGTAAACGCTGAACCTACATTATCGTTTATTGTAAATGTATTGTTATCGTTATATGTAAACCCAGTGACAAAAGTGTTTAAATCAGTCGGTAATGATACGTCAACCCTATTAACATCACCAATAGTTGTAACCGTTGTATTAGTTCCACCCGAAAGTGTTCTAAAGTTAAGTGTTGTGCCTGTTTTATCTCTAAATATTTCAGTTGCCCCACCAACATTATTACCACCATCAACTTTAGTAAGTAAAACTGTCTCAGTATTACCAGTGTATGTATTGAATAAATCACTACCTGTAACCCCAGTAACTAACACATTAACATTATCAGTCCTACTAAGTACAATTGTTGTTTCACCAGTTACTGTACCACCTGTGACATAGAAATTATCTATACCACTTAAATTAGTACCATCACCATAGAAAGTACCCCCACTAAACGTATCACCGTTAAATGTTGTCGCTGATATACTTCCAGAGGTACCTATATTAAAGGTAACCGCACTTAATATATTACCTAATTCAATCGTTTCAAGACTACTATCGAAACTACTACCATCATTTTGGGTTATTGTAAACGTATTCGAACTAAATGTGAAATCATTTACAAAAGTATCTGTTATACCTGTTATTGAGTAGGGTGAAAACCCACTAGTCCCAACTATTTGTAAGGTTATTGCCGTATCACCAGTTGTGGCTGATTGTGTAACGGTACCAGCCGTTGAGAAGAAGTTATCTCCAGAGGGTACCGCCACATCTATTTTAACAACATCACCAACAGTTGTTAATGTTGTGTTAGAACCACCCGAAAGTGTTCTAAAGTTAAGTGTTGTTCCAGATTTACCAGAGAATATCTCGCCAGCACCACTACCGACATTAGCACCATCTTCAACTTTACTATCTAATATCGTTTGGGTATCAGAGGTATATGTGTTAAAAGTACTATTATTAGTTTTACCACTTAATAATGGTGTAAGACTAACATTATAAAAATTAGAACCTGTTAAATTATTGTCAAAGGTAATACTTTCTGTACTAGCACTAATATTGGCCGCTACAGTAAAACTATCAGTCATTCCAGAAGTAAACCCTGAAACGTTGAATGTGCCCCCAGAGTTATTAGTGAAGGTTACTACACCATTATTAATGTCATAAGTACCACCAGTAACAACCATATCGGTTGAGAGGATAGATAAATCACTTATTAAAGAAGTGCCATCATTAAGTGTTGATGTTATTTCATAATTACTTTCATTAAATGTTTGACCAGTTAAGTAGGTATCCCTTACACTGGTTATGGTAACAGTCCCCCCAGTATTATTATCTAAATCGATTGAATTGGAATTGTATCCAATACCACCGTCAATATATGTCCCTCCACTTATAAATGTGTCTGTTGTATGTGTTATTCCAGATAACTGAGACCCATCTCCGTAAAATGTTGTTGCCGATATTGTTGTTGCGGATAATACATTTATACTAGCGTTAAATGTCGAACCACTATTATCACTTATTGTAAATGTATTGATATTGTCATAAGTAAAACCAGTAACAAATGTATCTTGTGATGTAGCTGCGCTTATTATTGATTGAACATCTCTATACTTTATTGTTCCATCAGAACTATCTCTGGAAAGTATTTGTGTTAATGAATTATCTTGAGTTATCGAAGGAAAAGTTAAACCACTTAATAATATTAAATTGTCATTTACCGTAATAGGTGAACAACCATATAAATTAGATGTATATATACCAGTACAAGCCGATATTGTTGTTGCGGATAAGTCACCATTAACTGTTAAACCTGTAACGTTGTTAATAGTCGCACTAAATGTAGAACCACTATTATCACTTATTGTAAATGTATTAGCATCGTCATATGTGTAACCAGTGACAAATGTATCTTGTGATGTAGCTGCACTTATTATTGATTGAACGTCTCTGTATTCGACATCACCAGTAGACGAATTTCTACCTAATATTTCTGTTAATAAATTATCGTTTGTTGGTGTATTATATATATTTAAATCACCATCATATGTTGTACCTGTAAATATGTATTGTCCTGTTGTTGTAACAGTACCTCCGATTGGCTTATCTATATAAAGCGAGTTGAATATATCAACATTACCAGAACCGATAATCGAGTTTGTAGTAACACCTTCAACCCTAAAGTTATCAACCCTTAAATCAGTAGAACTAGTTGTACTAATACCATTGGTTCCAGTACCACCTAAATCTAATAAAGAACCATTAAGAGTTATTGTACCACCATTAAATAAAGTTGGGGTTGTTGAGTTTCCGCTAACAGAGATTGTACCGTTAAAATTAAACTTATGGTCTGTACTACTCACACCTGGGAAACCTTGAAGTATTGCGATGTTACCAACTAATATATCACCATTATAATTAAATTCACCACCACTAGCGGTAGTACCATATATAATACCACCATTGACTCCATTCATATTACCATTATAGGTAATCTTACCACCACTTTGTGATGTATTATTAATTAACCATTGGGTATTAGGTAATGTATTTGGTTCGTGAGATAATTTATTAATATTTAATACTATTTCCGCACCATCACTAACACTTCGAAACCCTAATGGTTGAAATGTTTTACCACCGACTAATTCATCTACATTTAATATTGATTGTCCGTTGAACCCGAAATAATAAACAGCCCAACCCAAAGTACCACCTTTAATTCTATTAACATCAATAAATGTTTTAGAAGATTCTCTAAAGGTTAATACGTAATCGTTAGCTTCTAATTCTAATTCATTAGCCTTTAATTTTAATTCTGAATTCCCAAATGTAGAGAATAATGTCCCTTTACTACCATAAGCTGAATCACACTCAAAATGTGATTTAGAGTTACCAAGCATTTGAATTACACCACCACCTACATCATTATCGGTACTAGCCGAAACAATGAATTTAGCTTGACCGTAAATGTTACAGGTATTGGCTGAATAGATATTAGATGTATTCACTAAAGATGTCCCCAATCGAAATACGTCTGTTCTATTAGCAGTTGTATTTTGAACTAGTGTAACAACTGTGTTCGGTGTAAAATAGAAATTACCATTCTCATATTGAACTTCTTGGTCGGTGTAGTTACCAGGATATACATAAATAAGCGTATCACCAGTTACTGTTGATGCAGATAATTCAGCAACCACTTTATTTCTAGCTGCGGTTATTGTTTTAAACGGATTGTGTAAATCACCTCTAACCGCAGTTGAGTCGTCACCTGTTGGTGAGACGAAGTAAGTATTATAAATATCGATATTAGAACTGATACCACTTAATGACACACTAAATGTAGTCTCAACACTATTACCACTAAAGTCAATTGATGTTGTCCCATCATTATATGAACCACCGCTAACATAGAAATTATCTATACCACTTAAATTAGAACCATCTCCGAAATAAGTTGTTGCTGATATTGTTGTTGCTGACAATACATTTATACTAGTGTTAAATGTCGAACCACTATTATCACTTATTGTAAATGTGTTGACACCATCATAAGTAAATCCTGTAACAAATGTATCTGCTGAAGCTGCTCCGATAATAGAACTTACATCTCTATATTTTATTGTTCCATCAGAACTATCTCTGGAGAGTATTTGAGTTAAAGAATCGTCATTATCAATGAGATTAACATTTAAGTTAGGTACATAAACGGTATCGTCTGTTGTTCCTGTGATATTACTTCCACCTAATATAACACTTCTTAATACATTGTCATTTATTATGTTATCAGAACCAGCGAATATACCTGAACTTGTACTACCATACCCTATATTATGGTCGTTACCACCAAGAATTGCTGAATAATCACCGTAAGCGCCATGATTAGGACCAAAACCACCACCAGTAGCAACCCGAAAGTGTACAAATGATGTCTCACCACTTGCGACAATTTGACTACTATTGATTCCTCTACCGCCAGCGTGAGAATAATGTCCACTTGCTGTCGTATCTTTACCCTCAGCGTGAGAATATAAACCACTTGCGGTTGTAGAACCACCTTCAGCATGAGAACCCTGATTACTTGCGGTTGTATTCAGACCTTCAGCATGAGAAGCAGTCCCAATTGTCTCTGAACCTGATCCTTCAGCGTGTGAATAAAACCCTCCCGCAGTTGTATTCAGACCTTCAGCATGTGAATTCTTACCACTTGCAGTTGTAAGATTACCTTCAGCATGTGAATTTTCTCCAATTGCGGTTGTACTTTTACCTTCAGCGTGAGAATAATCACCATATGCTTGTGCGCCGGTTCCGAAGGCAAATGAAGTTAATCCTGTAGCTGATGAACTACTACTTTGTATACTATCGTGTACAGTTATTGGTGAACAACCATATAAATTAGATGTGTAGATACCAGTACAAGCTGATAATGTTGTTGCGCTTAACCCACCAGTAACGGTTAAACCAGTAACGGTATTAAATGTTGCATTAAATGTTGACCCACTATTATCACTTATTGTGAATGTATTAGCGTCATCATAAGTAAATCCAGTGACAAACGTGTTATTATCGACTAAAGTGGATAAATTTAAAGTATACGCACTTAATAGATTAGTTCTATCAAAAACAACTTCGGTACCTACTAACGTTGCGCCAGTAGTGTAATTATCTAAAGACCCAAATATATCTAATAAATTTGTCCCACCACTTAAATAAACAGAGGCGTTGACTGTGTTTGCAGAAACTGTTGTACTGTGTAAAGTTAAAGTATCACCAGTACAGTTATATATATTATTTGTATAAAACCCAGTACACGCACTAAGGATATCAAAATCCGTAGGTGCTTGTACAATATAATTCTTTTTTATGTTTGATTCATCACAACTACTCATGATATTGTTCCACTTATTTCAACTTCTGATGAAATATTCGCATCAGATTTATTTACCTTTATATATAATGAATCTCCATTCACTACACTGAATGGGGTCGTCACCTCCAACCCATTCACTTTTATAACCTCTGAATCCGAATTTGTAGCTGTTATACTATTATAAGTCGCACCAATCTCAATAGGTATCGTAACGTTATTTACCCCTCTTTGGAATATTACGTTAATACAAATTGTTTTCTTTTCGTCATCCGCCTCAACTTGATACGAAGCCCTATATAAATTCTCACTAATTTCGTAAAAATTAATGGCTCTATTAACAGCGGGTGTTACAACAAAATCGTCTTCATCTAATAAATATCCCAACATTTTAATAGTATACAACTGAACGTAATATTTTCTTTCGTCTAAGTTAGTTATTACACTTTCATCTCCTATACTATCTAATAATAGCGGTATAGGGTGACCATTAACTCTAATATATTTTTCACCCGCAGAAAATGAAGTCAATATTTTTCTATTCATTTTATTTAGGTCTCTCATTCTATTACAAAATAACCTAACTTCATATGTTATATCTACAGATATTGGTTGCGGTATTTTATACATATCATAACCCTTTATGTTGCCATCCCAAGTGGGTACCTTCATATAGGTGAATGTTGGTCTACCAGGTATATTAAAACTTCCAGCGTAATTAGTACCGACTTGTGGGTCAGGTTTTCTAACTATTGTAATAAAAGGTAATTTTATATTTTTATTGATGTCGGAATATTGCCAAGTTTTGGTAAATTCAGCCCATCTTTGTATACTTAAAAATATAACTGGTACCTTTTCACCAGCTAAAGATACATCGATATCGTTATCCACATAATTGATCATCTCCCCATCCATATCTTCATGAAGAATACCTTTAGGTAAATAGGTACCTTGATTAGCGATATCATCTAGAATACTTTGTCTTTGTTCTAAACCTTGTTTATGTGGTGAAATATTTAAGTATTTTCTATAATTCTTTGGTAAACCCATATTACATTCCGTTAAATTCGTCTAAATCAGTTGGTACACATGTTATTGTTCTATAAAGACCCTTATACCCACCAATAGTATGAGAATTATCACTAAATATCTTACCATTATTACTTACAGTAAAATATTTAATATTTGTTTCATTTTCTGGGTATCCAATATAATCCCCATAATTTATATCTACCCCTAAATCATTTAATTGTTCTTGATACACACCAAGTGTTACCGTACCATACTCTAAATATCTCATAGACCCATCAGTATTGTAACTTTTATTAGCTGGCGCTACCATATTAAAACTAACGGGAATTTCTATAGGTGGTTTAAACATTATGTCTTCTTTAGCCGCTTCACCATAAATATCATCATTAGTAGTTTCTACCCTGTCAACTTGATAAAGTATTACCTTTATATTTATATCACCTTCTAACCATTCCCTTCCAAAACCAACTTCCAAGTCAAAATCATCTTGAGAAAAAAACTTATTAAGTCTTTCTATTGGTACTTTTTTATTAGATTGCATATTCTTTTATAGATAAATATTTCTTTTTATGAAAAAAATGTCTATTATTGTAATAATGTTAGATATTAAAGATATTAATAATCTCGATTCAGAATCTATGCTCATGACTTATGAGGGTAAAAACCCTTATATAACATATATGAAGAAAAAAATGATATCTGAAAAAAAATATTTTCTAACCAATAGTCAATCAAAATACGTAAAAAATTATTATTCTGTCGAACCAAAAAAAATGGACAAGGTTATTGAACTAACCAACTATTTTTCAGAACAACTACAAGAAGAACATAAATTAAAAAACCCACCTAAAAAAATATTGTTAGAAACTTTATTAGCGGAGTCTGATAAAGCCATTCATATTATATGTAAGTTATATAAAAACCAAAAAGACGTAAAACTTATATGGATACCAAAAACACAATTACTATCTGACATACATTATGAAGAGATTGAAGTGGAGGTTGACTATGAGAAATACCAAAAAATAGATAAAAGAGGGTGGAGAGCGTTTAAACATCAAGAAGAGGGTATTGAATTTTTATTGAAGAATAAAAAGTGTATTTTAGCTGACGATATGGGGATCGGGAAATGTGAATTCGTTGATAATCAAGTATTCACACCTAAAGGTAGACAAAAAATAGGAACATTAAAAAATGGTGATTATGTTATCGGTTCCGATGGTAAACCAGTAATTGTTGAAGCTGTTTACCCACAAGGAGTCAAAGATTTATATAGAGTAACCTTTAATGATGGTTATTCAGTTTTAGTTAGTAAAGAACATTTGTTCACTGTTAGTAGTTGTAATAGTGGTGATAATAGTAAAAATAGAGAAAATAAATACCACACGATTAGTGTCGAGCAAATGTTAGATACTGAATTAAATTTAAATGTAAAAGGTAAGGGGTGGAATGAAAAGAGGGGGTATAAATTTAAAACCTACTATAAAACATCTAATGGTCAAAATAAGTGGCAAATACCAATAGTAAAACCTATAGAGTTTAGTGATGATAGTGTGTTACCTATTGAACCTTATTTGTTAGGTGTTTGTTTGGGTGATGGTCACATTAAAAATAGTTCAGTAAAAGTTGATATACATAAAGATGATTTTGAAGAGGTATTTAAAGGTCAATTAATAACTGAATGTAAACCACATAGAAATGTTCGGAGTTGTAACATTAAATTAGGTGAATCACTTAAAGAATTAAATTTAAACCAAACAAGGTCTCACACTAAGTTTATTCCTGACATTTATAAGTATTCGAGTATAGAAGATAGGGTATCTATCTTACAAGGTCTTATGGATACTGATGGTCACTGTATGAAAAGTAAGAAGGGTAACTTTACGGGTACCGAATACTCTACAGTATCTGAACAACTTGCAGATGACGTATCTGAAATTGTCCATAGTCTTGGTGGTATTGTTAGAAAAAAAAGTAGAATACCAACATACCATTATAAAGGGGAGAAAAAAGAAGGTAAAAGAGTTTATAGATTGAATATTAAATTTTCAAACGATATTAACCCATTCAGACTTAAAAGAAAGTCTGGTGAGTACCTCCAACCAAAGAAATATAAAGTTGGTAGATATATTAAAGATATAAAATTAGAAAAACAAGGCGAATCTGTTTGTATTCAAGTTGGTGCTGAAGACCATCTATATGTAACAGAACATGGGATAGTCACACATAACACATATCAATCAATAGTAGCTGCGTTGGAAATCGATGCCGAAAGAATTTTAGTTGTCTGTCCATCATCATTAAAGATAAATTGGATGAGGGAGATAGAAAATTTTTGTGAAGATGTCTCAATCATTAAAGGAAAACATTGGGATCCTGATAGATTTACAATTATTAATTACGATATATTAAAGAATTTCCACACTATAGAAGAAAAGGGTAAAAAATATGAAGATTGGGAATTAAGAAGGGAGATTGTAGAATTTAACCCTGATTTAATAATTTTAGATGAAGCTCATTATGTGAAAAACCATAAAAGTATTAGAGGTAAAATATTAAAAGATATATCCAAAAGATTTAAAACAGAGAGAGTGTGGTTACTAACAGGAACACCTATTGCTAATAGACCAATGGATTATTTTAATTTATTATCTATAATAGACTCACCAGTTACAAATAATTGGGTTCATTACGCCAAAACCTATTGTGAAGGTATGAGATTTAAAAAAGGGGGTAAGTTTATATGGGTAACCAATGGTGCTTCTAACCTAGAAGAATTATCTTCAAAAACAAAAAGAACTATTTTAAGAAGAAAAAAAGAACACGTTTTAGATTTACCTGAAAAATTAATAACACCAGTTTATTTAGAATTAGAAAATGTAGATGGATATAAAAACGTTTGGAATGAATATATGGAACAACGTAAGTTGGATGGTAAAAAAGGTAACCCAGCTAAAGATCTAGTTGAGATGACTCTTTTAAGGACATTTATCGCTATGGAAACTGTTCCTTATACTATAGAAAAAACAGAAGAAGCTTTAGAATCAAATAAAAAAACTATTATATTTTGTAACTTTAATGATGAAATGGATTCTTTTATTAACCATTTCGGTGATAAATGTGTTTGTGTTAGGGGAGGAATGTCTGACGCTAAAAAACAACATGCGGTAGATAGGTTTCAAGAAGATGATAGTTGTATGGTTTTTGTTGGACAAATTAAAGCTGCTGGGGTGGGATTAACTCTAACTAAAGCTGAAATTGTAATTATGAATTCTTTAGATTGGGTACCTGGAACACACGAACAAGCTGAAGATAGAGCATATAGAATTGGGCAAAAGGAAACTGTTAATATTTATTATATGTTAATAGATGATACTATTGACACTTTAGTGTGGAATATATTAAATGAAAAGAAAAAAGTAATAGGAACAATAATGGGTGAAACCGATATAATAACAGAATTTTTTAAAAAAATAGACTATGGAAATTAAAGTATTTTCTATGAAAGGTTGTCCACACTGCGACAAACTTAAAAATAAATTAACCGAGAATAAAATTGATTTTGTAGAAATCGATGTAGATGAAAATGAAAAACTATATAAATCATTTTCTAAAAAAGTTAAGAACGATTTACTACCAGCAGTATTAATTGATAAAACAGCTTTTTTACCTGATAAGTCATTTAACACTATCGATGAGGCAGTGGTGCAAATTAAAACTCACCTTCAGGTGCTTTAGGTCCCGGACCATTCAGATTAAAGTTGTAGTTATCTTGACTATTGTCAGCAATTAAGTCACCTAACACATTTATGATATTATCATATTCTGTATCGTGTTCCGATGCAAACCCTTCTTGTCTACCAGCACCGCTAAGTAGTGATGATCTAATACTTTCTAACCCATCTATTAACTCTTCATCGTCTGCGTATTGTAACGCTGACTCTATTGCTCTAAGAGCATCAGTTAAATGATTCATTGCCTTATGAGACAAACCAACCGCGATATCATTACCATTCTGATCTAAATCACTTTCCTCTTTTAATATTTTTCTTATTACATTTTTCATCATTTAATAAATATCGCAATATTTATTAATAAACACATCAATTATGCCCGCACCACTAAATGACCAAATAAAAGAAGAATTATTCACTATGATCAAACATAGGTTGGGTGCCCCTATTAGAAAAATTGAATTAGATTGGGACCAAATGTGTTCATTGTTAGAAACTTCTATAGAAGATTACGCTCAAAGAGTACAAGATTGGTTAATAGAAAATCAATGGTCTTCATTATTGGGTAATGATGTAAATAATACAGATATTGCATTCGCTTTAACTACTAGGTCATTAGACTTTGAGTCTAGATTTGCTTACGCCTATTCTAAACAAGTTGGGTTACAAACCAGAGGACCTTGGGAAATGAAAAAAGATTACGTAACTGTTGTTGCTAATCAACAAGTGTATCAAGTTCCAGCTGGTAGGGAAATTAATGAAATTATGTGGATAACACCTAACTCTACAGATCACGCATTGTATTCATTTGCGGGATTTGGAGATTACGGATTCGGTGGTGGATTCGGACAAGTTCCTTTCGCTGGTTGGGGACAAGGTGGTGGATTAGGTAATGGTGGATTCTATGTTGCACCAGCTTTCGATGTATTACTTAGAGCATCTGACTTTAGTTTAAAATCGAAATTATTAAGAAGTGAATTAACTTATAAAGTTACTGCGGGACCAAATGGGACTAGATTGTTACACCTTATGCCAATACCTGGTAGTAGATTATCTTTTGCTGGAGGTGGTTTAGTAGGTAGTCAAATAGGTTTGGCAGGTACTAAAGTATGGTATTACTACTACGATTCTGGAGACGATAGGGATCAATGTTTAATAGATAATCCTGACATTATAAAATTACCAAATGAAGTACCACTTTCTAAATTACGTTATTCTGATTTAAACGAACCAACAAGGGTTTGGGTAAGGAGATACTTAACATCCTTATTTAAGGAAGCGTTAGGTAGGGTAAGGGGTAAATTCAGTGGAGCATTAAAAGTTCCTGAAGCTGAATTAACTATGGACTATGATAGTTTATTAAGTGAAGGTAAAGAAGAACAACTTAAATTATTGGAACAATTGGATTTAAGGTTAGAAAGATTAAGTAATCTTAAACAACTAGAAAATAAAGGTATAGAGGCAGAAAGTCTTAATAAATCATTAAGTTATCGACCTTTGGGACTTTTCGTCATATGAGAATTCATCATCTATTCCATACTCCTCAAACATAAAAGTAGGAGAAACATCTATTCTTTTCCAGAATTCTAACTCCTTATCAGTTATAGTTAGTAACTCCTCTAATTTATCTTGATCGGTTTCATTATATGGTTTTCCCGAAGTCAATTCTAATTCTTGTTTTGTGAAATATTTTCTATCTAAAGGTGTGGTAACTAATATATCATCTCTTACAGATGGATCAAAACAAACTAATAAAGGTTTAACCCTTTTATTAAAAGCATCTAAGTATCTACCCACATTATATTCACCTGTGGCTTCAGTGTCGTTTTCTATGAGATTATTAGGGATATATTTACAGTTAAGTATTATTTCTTCACTAAGTATTGCATCTTTTGGTTGTTTACCTGTATCTGCCCATGTTATTTGCAATTGTTTAGTAGTGTATTTTGGATTCTTTTTTGTTTTCTTTTGTACATCTCCATGTGATTTTTTAGTACCAGTGTTAACATAGTATATTGTATCACCTAAATCCACATTTAACCCTTCACTCATAATAAGTTCCATATGGGCTTGTCTCGCCATAGCACCACCAGACTTATTCTTAGTTTTCATTTTCTTTTTATAATCCTCTACACTAATTCTAACTCTGGACTTATTAGCAATCTTTGAAAGGGGTATTTCTTGATTATAAATCATTTCCACAGTTTCATAATACTCATTAACAAAACTATATCCATCACCATCTAAAAGATTTCTAACCCCTTTATCTATAAACTCTGCAATATATGTTGGCATCTTTTTAGACTTAATCGAGTTCCCCACTAATTTAACTTTTCCATCTATTAAATCAGCGTAATTCTTTCTGGCAATATTCATTGTGGCTTGACATATCTCATCTACATCTAACCCCATAACACCTTTCATATATTTGTCATTGTATTCACCAACAACCGCATCCAAACCTTTATATGTCTTACCTAACTTATTAAATCTATGGTTACCGTTTGACGTATAAACGAATTTATCTATATCGTTAGGTACTGAGAAGTTAAACCCATCAGTATCCCCCACCAAAGGTTTAAAACCTTTATGGTTAAAGAATCTAATCATATGCCTAAGGTATTGTCTACCTGTGCATGTAATTTTTTCACCTTCGTTTACATCTCCCCATGGAAATACATGTGGAGCAGATATTGAACCAAACATACCATTGTTTAATATCTTTAAAGGTAATTGTTTTTTATCATAATATTCTGATTTATCTTTATCACCTTCTAAAGCATATTTATTTTTTAATTCTTTATATAGGTTACGATAGTCATAGTTATATTGTAATAACCCTTTCATTGCACCAGTAACATCACAATCAGTAAAAACATTGTGAGTAATTTGAATTGAAGGGTATAGTGAAGCAAAATCGAACTTAACTACATTTTGACTGTAACCCACTTCTAATAACTTAGATAACCCACCTATAAATGTTTGGGATTCCATTGTATGTGGTATACCGATACCTTTCTTATATGACCACCCTAACATTAGTAATTTCCAAGTTGCGGCAGTACCCATAGTAGATGACCTCATAAAAGATGTTGGTAGTATCTTAGCTAAGAGGTATGTGGCTTGATTAAATATATCATCTACCTTCTCAGTCTCCCATAAATCATCTACTAAATATCTTTCTACTACATCGGCACCCGAAACTCTGATAAGCCCACCCATTTCGAGTACTTGATCTATAGACTTATCTGATAATAATGTTTGTTCCTTTTCTATAAGATCACTCATTAGTCCCCAATTACCATTACCTTCATTTAACCAGTATTCATTCTCTTTATCTGCGAAAGTCTTACCAATCTTATCTCCTGGTACATATACCCTATTTTCTTTAGCCGCATTAGAATATTTTGTAATATATTTCAGTGACCAAGATTTAATAGAAGAATTAATAGCTTGTGCCCTTCTAACTGCGTGTGATACATCCATAATATTATAACCCCACATATGTGTTTGTTCATAATATTCCATTTCTGGACCCATCTTTAATGTCTGTTGTTTTCTATAAAAAGGGATACTACCTAATGTCTTAGCAATCTTTTTAATATTTAACCCTAAAACTTCACATCTAGTAACAATAAAATACCAGTCAAAATTTTCAGAATTATATCCAGCAACAATGGCTGGTTTTAAATGTGTTATAATTTGGAAAAAAGTCACTATCGCTTCCCTTTCTCTTGAATTAACTACTTCTTCATCACCATCCTCTATTGTTAATATATGTTGAAATCCTCTATTATCTTTTGTTCCTATCTGAAATATTCTACTATTATGTGGGTCTAAACCCGTAGTTTCTAAATCGAAAGAAAGTCTATGGATTTCACTATAATCTTCCATTCCCTTAAACAATCTTTTTCCTGTCTGTATTAAAAATTGTTCTGTAGGGTTTATAGCTAAGAAGTTACTTCGATGTTCTTCGTCATAAACACCCATCTTACCTTCTTTGAAGAATTTTAGTAAATCACCATAAGTTCCTTTACACCTTACTAAGAATTTATATCCGTCTTCTAACCTTTTAAAGTTATTACCTTCTTCATCAGTAACAGATAAGGGAATGAATTTAATTTTAAACTCCCTCATTTTTTCTTTAATGGCTCTACGGTTACCACCATAAAAAATTTCCATATTCGGTGACTTCATCCAAAGAAAGGGTATTAACTTATGTTTTTCAATACGTTTACCTTTTTCTGGGTCGTGAATTATAAGATGTACTTTATTATCATAATAAGATGACTCAACACCTACTATGTATTTTTGATCATCATAACCACCTAAATATTCTTCGATTTCTTCTACTGACGCAGGCATAAAATTTATTTACCACAAATATAGTAATAAATTATCAGATTATCAATTATCTAAGACATTAATATATAAATCATCTCTGATTGGGGCAATAAGGGTACCTGAACCATCTAAAAAGGTAATAGTGAATTGCCCACTATACCTACCAACTCTTTTAGAGTCATTTGAATTAAATTGGTATACGATATAGTATTCTGGTTTATCACCACCTATAGAACAGTTTGGGTCTTTAAGTTGTATTGTTGCGTCTGCATTGGCTATTTTTTTAATTTTAGTCTCAACATCATACATTGTAAATTTTATTGTTGCATTTTGAACTTTTTCGTAAAATTCTCTAAAATCATTCCGACCATCATTAACCAATTCCATCTTAAGTTTTGGTAAAGTACTATTTTTATTTATGAAAAATTCCATTGTCTTTATTTATAAATATCTAGAAACCAAATCTAGACTTAGTTTTATTGTAATCGTACCTAATAAGTGTAATATCTAATGCACAACCATACATTTTAAATGTTGCAACATCACCCTCAAACGTACCAGCAAAATTTTCTTGTATTATTAAATTTTCATCTTTAACATCTGGACCATTAACGGTGTTTGTCTCTATTAACCCTTGGGTTCCACCACCCCAACTATAATTAAATGGTACACCTTCTTGTTTTTCTCTATATTCGTCTAATTCTTTGAATAAAAATTCATCAAAATTATCTACAGTCCATTTTAAATATCCATCGATAAAAATATCTAAACTTCCTAACCTTCTTGGTATATTATTTAATTCACAATCATCATATTCTTCATACGCCCTAAATCTAATCCCAATATGTGCCCATTGATTATCTTTAACCATACCACTTAAACTATATTCTTCAGTAATGGTGACACCAGTTATATATTTTTCAGTAACAGTTGTAGCGGTGACTTTAGTATCCCCAGTATCACTATTACACCCACAACCACATTGGGAACTACAATTTACCACTGTTGTTGCGGTAACTGCGGAACATACCCCACTAATACCTAAAGTTCTGTAACCTATACTACCATCTGATTTTATCCTAAACCCTAAAGCGTTGTTAACAATATCTATGTTTCTATCCTTTTGTTGTGTTGTAACTTCAGTAATACCAGTAAAACAACAACAACCCCCTTTATAAACTAAAAATGGGTTATTATCTAAAACCTCTTCTGTTTCTTTAGGTGGTGGTAAAGGATAACCAGAAGATGTTGTATATCCAGTTTCCCCACTAAATAAATTCCAAAACTTATTCTCAGCCCTAGTACCCATATAATAAAAGAAACCAGTATTTCCACTATAAACATCATTTAATGACGCTGGACATCTCCCCAACAAAGTTGTATCACCACAACCCCCGCTGAAGTTTGGGATACATTCAGGGGTGGTTTTAGAACAAACAACTACTTCATTAAACCCATCTAAAACAACGTACTCAATCAAGTTTGTTGTACAAGAAGTATATGACCACGTAACAAAAGTTTTAGGTTGGGTATTTGATGATAATTTCCATTCACTACATGTGTCACAAACATCGTCATCATCTTTTCGTAACCAGAACATAGATGTCCATCCTTGTTCATACCTTGTTGGTAAAACTTGATAATTGTATGGAATCGGTTTTTCTTCTAAATAACATTGGTAAGCCTTATTAGGGTCTGGACAACAATTAGTACTTCCAGATGTTGACCCTGTAGTGGTTCCAGATGTGGTTCCTGTACACACAGGTGGACAATTAAACCAAGAGATTGGCCACGTAAATTTATTATTAGTAATGTCTTTAAAATATGTTTTATCTGATAATTTAAAAAATCCTTGATAAAACCCACCACATAATCTAGAGTACCTACCTTCTGTTGTACCAGTTAACGGTGTTATCGTATAATCATAGGTACAACCACTAACTCTTGTCATAAAGAACCTAGTATCACCCGAAGATAAAAATAAAGTTGATCCTGTGAAAGCGGATAAGAATGTTGACCCACTTGTTGATCCCGTACAATCATATTCGATAAACCCATTATCGATACCGGTTAACCCAATATCGTTTAAAGTTACACCACTACCATAAACAGTTGATCCTGTCCAATCCACCAAATTGTATAGGGTGTCCCCAGAATAAGAATTATCGTCATTGATATCAATATTGATTAACAAACAACTTCCTGTTAAAATTATATCTGGGTTTGGTGCGTCTTGACAATCATAACAAAGAAATAAGTCCCAGTACTCACTGTTACTCAATCTCATTGTTAAACAATTATCGAAACCATGTTGGTATATATTACTCATATTTAATAAATATTAGAAATTATTAATATCTTCTATTAATTAATAAATATAAATCTTTTATGGTTTGGTATAATTAATTCCCACCCACTATGTCATTAATCCAAGTAAATCTCGTATTAATACTTTCTATAATCTTTGGTGTAAGTTTAACCTCATGTTTCTTATACGTAACCCCACCTTCTTTAATGGTGTGCATAAATTTATAATTATATAAACCATCAAACTCATGTGTACTTTGTTTTAAATCCTCAAAACCATTTTGACCATAAGGGTAATGTTCTTCACCTAAAAAATCATGTATCTGATTTAAAACCATCTGTGGGTTATGTGTTAAATCACCATATTTAATAATTAATATTCTATCTGAATATCCCATATTATAAGCGTCATCCAATAACCAAACTGGTCTGGCAACAAGACCACCATCATTTATGTAGTTATTACAACGAGACTCTAATGTGGAAAAATCACCACCAGTAGCTTCATCGGAGTTTTCTAAAAGAATCGTATCTTGATACCTTTTTTCGATCGATGATACAACTTCGATAGGGTCTCTGTATGTCCATATAACTTTGGTTTCTTTGTGACCCAATATTTCATCTAACAACATTAGATTGTTTGTCCATCCCCTACATTTATCGAAAACAATATCTTTATCCCCATAGTAACCATCAATAAAACCTTTCATACCCCTTCTCATAGGTTCAAGTAATTCTAATCTATTGTGTGTTTTAAATGTTGGGTTATGTGAGAATGTACTTCTCATATTCCTAATCATATCGATTACTGGTGATGTTGCGGTGGCGTGAAACCCCTTATTCATATTAAGTAGGTTACACAATAAAGTTGACCCACTACGAGGTAAACCCGCAATTAAATGTAATTTTTTCATAAAACAAATTTAATGTGTTAATTTTAAATGTAAAGTTAAACACCACCAGCATCGGTTATTGTCCAAGATAATCCTGTAGTTGTACCTGTTAAATAATTTCTAGCATCTTCTGCTGTTGTTCCAGTACTATAATATAAAGTGGTTGCATCCAAAGTAATTCCCGTCAGCAACGTCTTAGTCGCACCAGTACCGTCCCAACCAGTCCAACCTGTTAAGATGGAGTTGTAGTTACTAACACTTAAACTAGTTCGATCTAACATCCCAGTCATATCTGTTACACCACTAACATTCCATGACCCAATATCTTGATCAAATGCATTTGACGCAGTGGCATGGAACATTCTACTCATATCGTTAACATTACTTACGTCCCATGAACCAATATCTTGATTAAACGCATTTGCGTTGGCAAACATGTTAGACATATCTGTTACAGCACTAACAACCCATGAACCAATATCTTGATTAAACACATTATTAGACTCAAACATACCATCCATAATCTGCACATTACTTACATCCCATGAACCAATCGGTTGGTTAAATGGTGTACTAGCAAACAACTGCAACATATTTGTATTACCACTATTAAATGTCCATCCAGATATCGATGGTGATCCTCCGTTATTAAAATTAGTAAACCCTAACATCTGAATCATATCGTTAACATTACTAACATCCCATGACCCAATATCTTGATCAAATTGGAATCCAGAATAAAACATTCTATACATAGTTATAACATTACTTACGTCCCATGAACCAATCGGTTGGTTAAATAATGGTGATACCTCAAACATCTGATACATATTTGTGCAGGCAGATGTTGTCCATCCAGATATTGATGGTGATCCTCCGTTATTAAATGCGGCGTTACCACGAAACATAGCGCGCATATTCCCAACATTACTTACATCCCATGAGCCAATATCTTGATTAAATGCATCTGCATCTTGAAATAAACTCTGCATGTTAGTAATATTACTAACATCCCATGAACCAATCGGTTGGTTAAATAATTTTGCACCATAAAATAAACTATTAATAGTTGTAAGTCCAGTATTAAATGTCCATCCAGATATCGATGGTGATCCTCCGTTATTAAAAATATTGGTAAATTGAAACATTGAAACAAGTCCAG
>Ga0233449_1000938_pt1 | contig 29448 bp, 25 predicted proteins | sample SI_124_October20_FD_183012 | JGI IMG/M metagenome (GOLD analysis project Ga0233449, IMG submission 183012) | Seawater microbial communities from Saanich Inlet, British Columbia, Canada - SI_124_October2016_200_MG | ecosystem: Environmental > Aquatic > Marine > Inlet | place: Canada: British... | reverse complement strand
AAGAAAAGGGCTTCCCACATTTATTTTGTAAAGGGTTCAAGGGTTTTGATTAACTATACGTAGATTTCACTTACTAAAATAACGTTCTAGTAGGTTAGATTCTACTTAGACAAAAAATATTCAAATTTCTAAAAATAGGGCTAAAACAGCCAAAATCGCCTAAAAAAGGCAAAAAACAGAGTTATTAATCACTCAACCCCACCAGGGCGGCGTACCGATTGGGCGTCTCAAAAGGTGATGATAAGTCATCACTTTCATGTTGGTCAATCACTGCGTCAGTGGGATATACATCGTAACGACCGTTGTCGTTCAACATCATCCCCTCATACCAACCCTGAAGTCCGCTTATTGCATCATACATATGATACCCCTTGTTGATAGTCAACTCTAACCACACACGCATGGTGTTCCCCTGCCGAATACGATCTCCGGAGAGAATAATTTCCTCCACATGCTCATACCCAGATACGGTTTCCATATCACTATGGAACGTGCATTGATCACATTCACAATCTTCACCGTGTTGTAGTCGGGTGTCAGAGCATGGCAATGCGGTCGGAGGAAACCATGTTCTCACAGTCTCAATCATGTTGTTGAACATGTAATTGGCATCATTTACCTGTTTCATGATACCGGGAACATCAATTTTAGTATAAAAATAGTCCTTGCTCTGCCCACGTTCGGCCCTGTACAATTCATCCAAAACCCTCTTCATCTCCTCCTTAATAGTTCTCGGCAGTCCCTTGCTTGCACCATTGCAACGCGGACTCGAACGCGCAGACATAAGCGTAAATTGCGTGAAGTCCGTAACCTCAATGATCTCCCTCAATTTCCCTGCGGAAATCTAAACAGATACTTAGACAAAAAAAATCATTTTTTAATAAAAGTGGGATGGTTCAAAAAGGGCAAAAACACCTCTTTCAATGATATGTTTAACAGCAACAACGGCAGTAATGACGGCTTGTCAACAACATAAACCCCCACATTTATACCATACTTGCTTTTTATTGCGGCTCGTTTGAGATGGCGGGTCTCTTTTGTTCTTCTCGCTTGGTTTCAAGATATTTGTCGTAGAGCTTTTCGGCCCAATTTCGAAATGGTTCTTGTTCTTGTGCTTGTGCGGGCGCATAGGTGAGCGCCCCCATGGGCGCTCCAAGACGCCTCTGTTTGAGTGGGATCGGGTTGTCGTCGTCATGATTTGAGATACGTGGTGATGCGCTCATCATCGAGTATTTTTGTAATTAGACAAAAAATATTCATTTTTAACATTATCATCAATATTGCTTAAAAGGAGCAAAAAAGAGATAAAAATTGGGTTTAATCACCCAACCCCACCAAAACGGCGTACCGATTGGGTGTTTCAAAAGGAGACACCACGTTGGATATCTCTTCTTCTTCTTGACCCAATTCCGGGTTATGGGTTTCCCGGAACTTGTCCGTTAACTCCAACACGTTGGATATCTCTTCTTCTTGACCCAATTCCGGGTTACGGGTTTCCCTGAACTCGTCCGTTAACTCCTGTATCAAAGAGGAGTAGTCGCCGTCGGTTAAAATCGCCGAGGACGACCCCACACGCTGACTTTCCTTGAACATCAAATCCGCAATAAGGTTCAAGCGGTAGAGGAGTGTCTTCCAGAAATCTAAACTTACCTGTAAGTTGTACCAGAATACGATATCCTGCGGATCGGGTGGGGATTTACCCTTCAACCGCCACTTCGGTTTATCTCTTATCTCGATGAAGTCCTTGAGAAGCCGTTCGATGATCATCAGGATACATGAAGAACATCCACACGTCGAACAGTCGTGAGTGGTGTCTTGGGGTGGCGCTGCTGCAAGATACCACTCCCACAAGCATGTTGTGATGAGGGTAATATTAGTTAGACAAGTGTCTAACTGTCCTATGAAGGTGTCCGGATCAAACTCATCATACCCCTCATGCAGGTGTCTTCTTAAATCATCGAACACGGTATTAAACGTCTGCTGTTGTCCCCGTAGATGCAGGTACATGAATTCAGCGTACTTCAACATTCTCGTGATTACTTGAATTTTGGAGTGGGAGTTCATGGTAAGAGTGTTGTTTATATTTACGTAAAAAAAATCATTTTTTTAATAGGAGTAAAATCATTATATTAGCCCAAAATATAGTAAAAAAGGTAAAAACACCTTCAAAACTTCAACGACAGCTTGCAGAACTTCTCGTCTATTAGTCCTACATGCCCATTTTGAACCATATTAGGTCCCTCCCAAATCTCATATGGGAACCAGCCGCGCATAGCATCATCGACCACGGCGGGGAACACTTTCATCACCCGACCCGGCTTCTTATACACCTCAACCACCATACCAGAATTTGGAGAATATTCCGGTGGGGAAAGGACGTTTAGTGTCACCCCATCGACGTTTATCTGACCACACCCCATCCCGGGAGCTATAAATTCGGCGATATTCAATTCATCACTATAACCACTCATGATACAAAGTGTCAACAGCAAGAACCCACTATATTACACTGTAAATACTTTGAAGAATAGTGTGGTTCTAATTAGAAAAAAATTTTCAAATTTCTAAAAATAGGGCTAAAATTGCCTAAAAAGCCGTTATTCTATGTATTCTACGGCCTCAGTTTCGGGCTGTTCGGGTATACTCGGCTCTATTTCCATATCCACCACGCAATTCATTTTATGCAATCTCCAGTGATTTCGCTGACACCACCTATCGCAATAATAGACTCTTTTACAACCCGAACACAGCAAATTATGAGAAGAATCGGTATCACAGTATGAACAATTACGTGTTATAGGCAAACCGCGGCGAATACGCATCACCACACCCAGCAATGAGGCCTTCCCATTCACGTGATCATAATGTTGCACGTTTACAAAATTATTACTTAAATCACACTTAATGCTTCTACCACAATAAATATTAATATAACCAGCAATAACCCCATCATCGGGTTCTACAAAATCCGGACGTTCAGCCGAACTAAAGTTGTAAAATAACGTTGGGTGTGAGCGGTACCAAAGCGCGAAAAGAAGAGTTTTCTTGTCAATACCCTGAATATTAACGAATACGTGCGCGTCCATTTTTTTGCAACTAAAAATATTGTGGGGTATGATATAAAAATCCGATATATATGATATTATTAATTTAGATATTAATATTATCATTTTTTTTTCAGTATATTATTTTACACTACCCAACTTGCTGTTTTTACATTAACATGTCTTTTCGTATATAAAAAAATATTATTTACCTATAATGCATATTATTACTGATAAACGGCAAGTTTAGTAAACGGCAAGTTTAATAAATAGCAAGTTTAATAAATAGCAATGTCATCACCATCCCCGAGTTCGTCGGCGCGTTTCCACGTACCATCTGTCAGTTTAAACTTATGGTTTGGCGTGCATTGCACTACAGTTCCATCTTCCAATTTAAACTCCAATACGTCAACTTCGCCATTGATATAAAGTTTAGTAATTTTTTGCTGGTCGTTGTTCTCATCCCTAACATACATTGTCTTAGTTGGCTTAAGCCAAAGGTCAGATGCGGTTGAAAGTTCGGATAAATCATAACCTTGATACGCAAAGATGTCGCTGAGAGACATATTGCAATTGCGGTCCTCAGACTCAATCTTAATTTGTGTAGATGGCGTGAAACAACCAGAGGGCTTAATGGAAGTTGTCTTAATACTCCGTGGAATTGCCAAGTAGTCGCTATAAACGCGGTCCCACTTCTGAATAGTATCATATCCATCACGCAACCAATCCTTAAGTGCGTCGATACCACACGCAGCAACAAACTGCGTAAGTCCCGTAACGGACGTGCCAATGCGGCGATTACGCAACTGAATGCGGTTTGTACCCACCCAATGAGTATTGCCCAGCGTTACAATCTTCGCATACATATATGCGAACTTAAGCGTCCGCAAGAAATCTTCTTTAGATTCATGTCGATGCGGAAAAGTCTCTACAAGACAGCACATCTCGCCTCCTGCGTCAAGTGTGGATTCAAGCGATTGTTCTCCGCAATTATGTACGATAATACCATTAGCAGAAAAGCGGTGATAATTAGGAATACTACAATCATACACATCTTCGGTGCCGCTGGGTGTGAATGAAACCATTTTAGTATGGTCATACATACGCCCATTACTGCCATCGATAACAATTAAAGACTCATTTGTTAATTCTACGGCAGGTACAAATACATCTTCTAACCGCCAGCGTCCATTATCCTGTTGAATAAATTTAGTAGTTAACACCTTATGGTCTGCAGTTAACCGTATTTTATGACCGGTAGCCAATACTAGTTGATACACTTGTTTTGACCCAGTGTGAAAGAAGCCCGATTTTTCAGATAATGCCATAGTATCACCAAACACGGCGGTAAATTGCTTACCAATTAAATCCATTACTAATTTAGGACCTTTACTAGTCGCAATAATTGTATCCGCGGTGATGCATGGATTGGTTCCAAGCACTCTATGGTCTTTATAGTCTGGGGCATCTCCCATACGCGAATATGCCCTAACATTATCAAGCCAAAATACACCCGGCTCACCGTTATCGGCAATTCGCGTGGCAATATCGCTATAGTCCATACCAACTGTCCCATAAACAGAATTATTAGATGCCCATGACCAACCTGCACGTTGCGGATTCTTCTCATAATTCTTAAGATTCATAAATTCTTCATCGTCATGTTCACCAAGTGCAATTTCGCTACTACGACGAACATTTCCCGCAACTACGGCCTTACCGATAAGATTCATAATATCAACAATGGCAGTTTTAGTGATGGGTTTGCCCCTTAATACATTAAATAATTTGCGAATCATAATATGAAGGTCAAGTAGTGGTTCAGGCCCGCTCGCTTTACCGCCGAACCCCTTAATAGGCAACCCCTCGGGTCGGATATCAGAATAATCAAACACTACAGGTGGCTGATCTTCTTTAAGATAAGAATCAATAATCATACCTACAGATTGAACCCAACCTTCACGTGTATCCGGGATAATATATGAGTTAATACATTGCGGGTCTAATGAACCAATATATGCTAACTCTTTTTCATACATATCCTTATCGGAAATGGCAACATCACGTACAAACGGCGATATAGTTTCATCTGCGATTTTAGCATCCGTTATTTTAATTTGATGTTCAAGATATTTTGCGTAATTGGATACCACTTTAACCGTATCAATAATATCCGCAAGTTGCGAAACGCGCTGATACGATAAAGCGACATCGCTAAATACCTCGGACGGGCCGGCTACAATAATCTTACCAGCACCCGCTACGTCAAAACCAACACCTACACCTAACATAGACATATCCATAAGAAACATGAATGGGATAGATGGCGCTGTATCAATTCCGCCGGTAGTGGTAAAAGCGCAGTTATTAAGCGCGGCATACAACCCGCGGGTATGAATAATATCCGTTCCCATAGCCCAAAGACCACGCCCGGGCGGTGTAAACTTTAAGTTAAACAAACGGTCATAGAACTCACGAGCAGAACGTTGCCCTTGCTCTTCATCCCAGCCAAGTTTATATTTAAATATATGTTGTTTCTGCATGGTATATGCACCATTGGTAACGCGCAAACATGTTTCTTGCCAATTTTCAGTAAAACCATCAGGTTTAGTACGTGAATACGTGCGCTGATATACAAATTCACCCAATCCGTCAAATCCAAACGGCAAGGGTTTATTTTCATACTCAGCAATCACATCACCTGCCAATTCAAAACGAACATCGGAGACATCAGAGTCGTTGGTAATACTGTAAGCGGAAGTATCCATATTAAAATTGCGATTTTTGTAAAAGTATAAACTTTATAATATCTATTATCAATACACGATAATATCTATTATCAATACACGATGATATTTATAATAGATATTATCTCTATAATTCAAATTTTTTTGCTTAATAAATTAGTAAAAACATGTAAAGTACGGGTCGTATTCTATACATAAAATACTGTAATAAGGGTATATTTATGCGTTTTATGTAAAATACATACCATATTCACCCACACCCGCATATTGTTAACAATCATTAATCATATAAAAAAATGAAAACGTAATTTTAATTATAAAATTCAATACCTATAAAGATATTGTTCCTTGTAAATTTCTTACACCCCCACTTTTACTAAATTATCAAAATGGCGACGCAGAAAGAAGAATTTGTCCGTAAGATTATTCATGAAGTATCTGAAAATAATCGCATAAATACTAACGAAATAAAACAGTTTAATTTGCAACTTCAAACCGAAATAATTATTAAGATGGAAGATATGAGTCAGCGTATAGCACTGCTCGAAGCGGTCGTGGGTAATAAAGCTAAACCGCGCGCGGAACGCAAAACCGCTACCGCTAAAGCCGCCACCGCCACCGCAAAGGGCGCTGCCGCCCCGGCTAAACGCGTTCCAGTTACCTGGACGCAATATGTTGCGTGGAAAATGGAGGATAATGATGAATATTATAAAGAAATGATGGGGAACAAACAATATAAAGCAGCAGCCGATGCAGTTAAAGGTATTGATAAAGTTAAGGATGAGGCAACCAAACGCAAAAAGCAGGGAACCGCCATTGCAAATTGGATTAAACAAAATGATGAAGAGTTGGTGGAGGCCATTAAAACCGAACATAAGGAATTTAAGGCTAATGCGGCAAAGACACCACCGCCAGTTCAGCAAAAGGCCGAGGTTGATTCTGATGACGACGCCGGGGCTGCGGGTGAGTAATTGTATGATAGTTTAAAAGTTATAAAATTATTATTTTTTTACCTTTGCCGGATAATAATATGATGGATAACCCTGAAATATTTTACGCTTAGTGGTTCGCGGTTCTTCATATACACCAACATAGTCGCGGTATTGGAATAATTCAGATGGCTTCGCTTCTGATATTTGTTTTTTAATATTTTTATAACTTTTAAGTAATTCATTAATTCGCATAGTGCTCCATCCTTCTTTGCCTTTTTCACCTTTCATCCTATCTTGATTAATTATTAGTTTCATTGCCCATAAATCTATTAAGAGGAATCGCGCTCTAACATATAAATTACCCAATTTAATATTCTTGTGTTCGCCTTTTCCCATAATAAACGGTATAGGTTCGACTGCCGCGGAATTATAAATATCGCAAATGTGAATTTGCTGATTTTTGCTCCACGCAAATACCGTATATTTAAGAATACGTATGTCGGCTGTTATGCCCGTTGTATTAAATATTATTTTAATTTGCTTAATTGCCGCGATTGCGGTCGTTAGTTCTGCAACTATTTCATTAATGGGCATATGACTTATAAGTTGTAGTCGCGCAGTTTTTGCATTAAATTTTTCAACATGGTCTCCAATTAAAATATGATCCGAATCTCGCAAATATTCTAAAACAATTGCTACCATTTCGCGTTTATTTGGTAATACCTCATTGTCATCATCATTTCCCCCTTCTATCCGCTGAAATATGTTTTTACTTAGCGATTTTTCAACTAAATTATATAATTTAGACTCCATGGCGTATAAATCACTCCATTCTCTGATGTAAATGGGATTAGGTGAATACAATCTGCAATATATATCAATCAATAAAAATTCAACAGGTACTACTCTGATATTGGTGTTAAAATGACCGGGTACTTTATTATCTCCCATTAATTTTGTAATGGGAATTTGTTGATATTTAGTTGGCGAATATATTATTGCAAATTTACGCCCATCTACAAATATATCTATTTCCCTGCCCTTAAGTCGGGTTTGTGAATAAATGAGTTTAGAATTAACAAATAAATGTTTTATTTCGTAGAGTTTATCAACTAATTCATTTGCTTTTTTACCAGCATCATCAAAATAAATTTCATACATAAAACTATTTCTATCTATTGGTTTATTTAGTAATAGTTGGGAGGCTATATTGCCAGTAACAACTCCGTCGTTTTCTGCAATGAAACTTTCTATTGCTTTAAAATAATCAACGTATAGCATCCTATCATTCTCAACTACTACTTTTTCGGCTTCTTCTAATAAAATTTGTGTAGGATTTAATATCGAATACATGTCGTTGGTGATGTGTATTGTTATTTGATGATGTGTATTATTATTTGATGATGTGTATTGTTGTCTGGTAAAGTGTATTGTTGTTTGGTAAAGTGTGTTATTATTATTAGTGAAGTGTATTGTTGTTGATGAAGTATGATAATACTTTAGCACGATAATACTTTGGCACGATAATACTTTGGCACGATAATACTTTGGCAATTTGACAACAATTATATTATTCATATTACAAAAAAATAAATGATTTATTACTCCAATTAATATCGTACTATATGAAGCAAATTAATCTGATTTATCTGCGGTATTTGGCTTTGAAAATTTTGCGGAGTATTCAGCATATTGACTCTCAATTAAGTTATTGATATGACTAAGATTACGTTCGTTAAATTTAACAGAATCATCTGCCATTTTTTGTTTTTCTTTTTCTGTAGTATTAATAACAGAAATACCATGACCAAGTGAATCCCAACTAATGAGAGTACCGAGTATTTGCATCGGAAATTCATGCATACCAAGTACAGAAGGATATTCACCTTTGTGGTACTCGCCGATACTAACACACGGTCTCATTTTACCATCCGAACTATATAATCCATTTGGGGTTAAAAACTCAAAGTTAGGTGGGTCAAATGGAAAGTTTGCCGGCGCGGCAAATTTTGCAATATATTCACCACCTTTATATGGATCGTCTAGGCCGTGAAACTTAATCCACCAAGTATTCATATCATCTTCATCCATTGCAAATTTAATGTAGTCATTTTTCTCACGCGTTGCCTTCTTAAAATGCGCATTTAACATACGAATACGGCGGGGGTCGTGGGAAGACATGACTTATTTTTTATGAACGCGGATGATTACGCAAAGTTAAATAGATGCGGTGTTTGTTAATAACATATTATGAATTCAATTTTTTATTAATAATATCGTTGATAAAAATTACTTAGATATATAATGTATGTTTTATATACCTGTAAAACGATACCATAGCAATATTATAATAAATACATACTATTGATTGTGTAGTTTATATCAATACGGCGATATAAAAATGTCTATTGTTGACGAAGAAACGCTTAACCAATTACTTGAGAGTAGTAATGATGATCATGATAGATTAATGGAACGTATGGACCGCGCTCGCATCCGTATGCACGCGCAGATGGCCGAAGAACAGCAGTCGCATTCGCAACCCACACCATCGCCACCACCCGCGCCCAATCACATAACCCACGAACTACCTGACCGCGAAAATAAAACAGCGCAACCGACACCGCCGGATTTACCGGAAGATATAATGGATACTATTACTCGCCGAAAGCAAGAATTAAATACTACATAAAAAATATTTATATGATTGAGATTATTCCACACCATGTATCAAAAAATATTACCATAAAATAAAGAATTAAATTAATTCGTAAACCGCTTCAATTGTTTCTTTTTCAAGAGGCAGTATAACTGCATAATTGATAATTTTAAATTTAGCACCAAACATAGTCATAATCTCACTAAGTTTATCGGCCGATAATTGTGTTGTAGGGATGGCTATTTCCGCATTAATTTTTGTAAAGAGTAGTGAAATGCCACTTCCGATATGTGTGATTTTTTTACCGCTGGATTTCCATTCGGGTTCTGTTTTATTTTTTGCATCAATTCGTTTAAATATCTCAACTGTTTCTGTATAATTACGTGGGGCAAATTTATCAATAATAGACACGTTTACCACTTCTGTGTCTTCTAAATCTAACTTTTCAGTGATGGTGGTTATTGAATCGCGGATGGTATATTCAATAGATGTCATATCTTGCCAATTTTTACATAACAGTTTTTGGATGTCTAACATATTCTCACTCATATCACTGCGACAACGAGTTAGTGATGCCGCGGCGTCTGATATTGCGTTAATTTTTGTATGCAATAATTCGCCCCTACATACATCATTAAGTAAATGCTGTTTCGACATGATTATTTGGCGTAATAATAAAACGGCACGGTATATAGTATCTGATAATCTACCCACCGTGTAAATACACGGCACTACCGCGCTTTCATTACTTTCGTATTTTATGTGAAAGTCGTCATCGATTCCGGTAATATCAGAATTTAGACTTATAAATAAACCAGCATGCGGTTTACGTACCCATAAATCTCGCCGAAATTTATCAACTTCTATTTGTGTGACTTTTGATTTATAATTTTTAATCTCAATCATGATATACATATTTCCTATCATAAGGGTTATGTCTCCCGATTTTGATGTTTTAGAAGTATCGGCGACATTATCTTTGCCGAATTTATCTTGCAGCATTTCAACAATATAGCGTTCTGCCAGTTTCCCACGCTCTACGCTTTTTTCTACTATGTCCCAATTACATTCTTGCGGTGCAGTTAATGAGAGTTGCGCATTACTTATGTTTGGTGCGCTTGTAGAAAACGCTTGATATGATTTTATTCCTGATTCTAATGCTAATGATATTTGTTGAGGATTAGCGGTTGATAACCATAAAATAGATTCATCTGATAAAATATCAGCATTAATATCTATGGTTTGCGTACTCGCCGACATGATGGGTGGGTGTATGGCAAGTTATAATATTTTCATTTTTATCCTTAAACTACTATTGAGATTTACATATTATATAGTAGTTTAATATAAAAAAATGAAATATATATTTCATACATATTCATTACATTATTTACTATAATGACTGATAATAAAAAAACAGAAAATCCACTTATTGTATTTGAGGATGAAAAATTTAAATGCGCCGCGGTAAAATCAAATACACGTTCATATTATATTAATATCAGTTTATCAAATAAATCTGATAACCCCACACACCCTTTTATTAATCTTGATTATAGTGATGATGATGTAGATAGAAAAATAGTTCATACTAAATCTCCATATTATAAATGGGGTAAATATGATACAAATAAATATTGGGAGATAGTAGATGCCATAAATTGGTGTTATGGTGATATATATTACGATGATTATGATTTTAAGTCGGTGGAACAGTGGATAGAAAAATCACAAATACATATAAAAACCATGGTGATATTTTGCACCGGATATTATTATTATACACAAAAGTTATATGGACTATTGACCCCGTACTTTGAAAAATATAATCTGACATACGTTGACCGATATGCGGTCACTAGTCATATTGCGGTATTAGGTAAAGGGTGGTACGATTTATTAATTGATGATATTACTATTGTTAAGCCTATTATTAAAACTAGGAACTATGTTAATTTTCATCAATATTTATTGGGGTTGGAACACGATTACCGCCACTACATCGCATATAAAAAATAAAATTGTGTTGTTGATGATATTTGTAATATATACAAAATCTATATTATTTTTTTTAATCGGATTCGATATCGTTCCAATCTACATCGGGTGGAATTATACCTGAGAAGTCTAATTTAGATTTAATATCATTAACATTATCATTATCATTAACATTATCATTATCGTTATCATTATTACATTCACTTGAATTATCATTATCATTATCATTATCATTATCATTATCATTATCATTATCATTATTACATTCACTTGAATTATCATTATCATTATTACATTCACTTGAATTATTTGGTTTTAAAAATTTATTGGCTTTACTATGTTTTAAATTGTTATCTACATTTAAATAAGATCTTCTACCTATTGGGATATGTGGTGTCGTATGATTAATGCAGTGATGTGGTGTATGTGGTATGGGTGATGTATATGGTATGGATGGTACGGGTGATGTATATGGTACGGATGGTACGGGTGATGTATGTGGTATGGGTGGTACGGATGGTACCAGCGGTGTAGATGCCGCAGCTGACGTAGATAACGATGCGGAAATAATATCACTTAAATTTTTATTTTGCGTACTCCACCGATTAATAATATTATCTTGCGAATTTACTGTATTCATATTTGTATTATTATTTTTAGAACGTTTTGTTATGTTGGATTTATGTGATTTATTAGATTTACGTGATTTATTAGAAGTCCGCGCAATAGTATTAGTACTGTTTATATTGTCTGAAAATGGAATGACTGTAAATTGGCATTTTATATTATCCCAACGTATAAATATGATATTCTGTATCTTTAACGCCTTAGTTATAAAAGCCCCATCTGTAAGTAAAGATAGATATAGTGAGTTAGATTGATATGCAAATTGAATAAATTCGGATTTGCTATTGCGATATAAATACCGAATAAAAACTCCTAAATTGCTATAACTACCTTGTGAATATGTCACTACTTTATTCAAAATCATACAAAAATCATCTATATTATTTTTATTTACAATTTTATTTTTAACTAAGTCTGTGGTTTTTAAAGAATTGTATATGTTTTTAATATCACGCATATATTCAGACGGCGTCCATGGCATACAAGTAGTAATATCCATAATTTTCGTAATGTACAACTATATATAAATTTAATCATTATTCAAATAATAATTAATACTGTAGCACTTAAACAAAAAAAATACTCGTAAATTATTATAAGTTTTATATGATACAATTAAGATATCGTACGCTCATTGAGACAATTTCTACATAGCGGAATATATTTATCAGAACCACCTATAACAATAGTTTCATCAGATTCAATAATTCTATGACTAAATGCCGCAGATTCGCTACAACATTTCATGCAAATTGCACGTAATTTCACAACCTCTTCACATCGCGGAATTAAATCAATAATATTTTTGAAAGGATTGCGCAAGTAATCTCCATCAAGCGCACTAATTATTACTTTAATTCCGCGATTTGCCCATTCATCCGCATATTTTGCAACATCGGGAAAGAACTGGCCTTCATCAATACCTACAACTTCAATATCACAAGACGAAATCTGATCTGCACAATTTTCAAGTTTCTCAACACTAAATGATTTAGATAATTCTAATTTTGCGCCATCGTGTGATATTATTACCGATTCGTCAGTATAACGTGTGTCTGAACTATATTTAATAATTGCACATTTCTTTTTTGCAATAATGTTTCTTCGCATATGTGCTATTAATTCAGTCGATTTAGACGCAAACATTGGCCCAATAATTAGTTTAATATTGCCCGTCTTGATGACCATTGGTGATAATTTGAATTACGTTAAGTTATGTAATGTTGTACAATAAACAATCATATATTATTTATCTGGTTAGTCTTTATAATTAATTTACATAATCATTTTTTAATAAGACGATTCCAAATAGTTATTAATTTTTCGTAATAGCTTAGATTTACTAAGCCCACCAAATGGAATACCTTGTTCGCGCGCCATTTTTTGTAGTTCAATTATTGTCATATCATCGTTTGCTTTCATATGCTTGGTTAATCTGATGCGGTTATTGCGTGATTTGCGTGATACACGACGACCCGAACTAATAATACCGCTCGCCTTACGTTGTTTTACACGTGTTTCTTTTTTAGAATTACGTTTCACCTGCGCTGCCGGTTGACGTTTTGCGGATAGCCGCCTCTTTTTTGCAGAAGCACGCGTTATGCGTTTTCTAACTATGGGTTTTGGTTTTCTACTACGGCGTAGTGGCATTATTAACTAATAACTTTATATATTAATAAACATACCAATAATAAAAAAAATAATATACTTTGTGATTTTGTATTATTGCAACTTCTCAATACCTCAATACCGCAATTACGTTTCTTTCACACTATAAGTGAATGGGTTTAGTTTTAACTCCATATCCACATTCATGGCTTCGGCTTCGTTCATAAATAAATTAGATGCCCACGATGACGCAACTTTACAAATATCAGCATCATCACCGCACATCTTACAAATGTAAATTCCTCTTGCCTCATTAACAACAGAACGGGTTCCGCAGTTTCTACAAATGTATATGTCTTTACCATCTGAATGTTTATACATCTTTTCGTAAAGAGACCGAGATGCACCCTGTGCGGTATAAACCCACGCTTCCATTTCTCCGATTTTCAAACCGCCATCGTTGGCTTGTCCATCTAATGGTTGATGTGTAAGTGCGTGTGTTGGTGCGCGATGCACAGCATATGCTTGTTCAATTGCAAATTTCATTAAACGCTGATATGTATTAGGTACCGTAAATATAAAACTGTCGAACCAATTTCCTGTCCGACCATTAAACATTCTACGCATTCCACTGTTCTTAATACCGTATGATTCAAGTTCTGTTAATGTTGCATCAATATCAAACTTGCGAAATCCCGTAGCATCAATAACTGTGCCTTTTGCTGCGGCAAGAAGACCCACTACACCCTCAATAGTTTGGCCAATTGCCATACGGGTGGGAATTGAATGCGGATTAATAATAATATCCGGACGCAATCCACGCTCATCATACGGCATGTCAACTTCATCAACAATCCGCGCGCAGATAGACTTATTACCTGTACGTGAAGAAAGTTTATCTCCTACCTTTAATGGCCGAATTGCGCGAAGTTTGATTTTGCAGATTTGCGCGCCTTCATCATCATGCGGGTGTACTACAAGTTCAACAATGGCGGGTTCATGTTCGCGATATACCACACTTTTATCAATATACACAAATTCGGGAGTTGGCTTAGGCATGCGTGCGACTTTAACAACCAGCACATATCCTTTTTTAACTATAGTACCCGGCTTAATAAACCCATTTTCATCAATATAATCATAAATTGCATTAGACTTACGGCCCATAGTCTTTTCAGGTTCGGGGTTGCCAAACTGCTCACCCTTTTCAAGTCGCGTTTCTTTAAAATTAAAGAAACTTCCAGTAAACATACCACGCTCAATTGATTGCTTACATACAATTGATGAATCTTCTTGATTATCGCCAACACACATAAATGCAACTATCACATTCTGTCCCGCGGGATATGTAAGGTCATCAGATAGTGTTTTAACAAGTGGCATGTCGCAATAATTTTGTAAAAACACGTTTTTATCAGAAATGCGGTATGGCCAGTTAAGAGAAAACCATGAGCATGTTTGCTTACGCTGGTTAGTATGGTATGTGGTTCGCGTAGTATTTGTGTGATTATTCGCGGGCGAACTCATTGCTAATAACCCAAATATGGCTTGTTCAACATCACAATGTGTGTATTGTGTGGTAATATCACTACGATGGGCGCGTAAATCATCAAGCGATGGTGCAATAAATGTATTTTCTTGCTCATCCGCAGTAATATATTCAATCACACCCTGTTCGCGTAATTCTTCCATAGTAAGGGTCTGAGCTTGAAGCCCATGAATATGCTTACGATTTAATTTAATCCACTGTTTGAATGGTGTGGGGGGCTCATATCGCGGTTTGTTTTTACGATAAATGCGCTCGCCATTATCGGATACGCGAATCAATGTGTATTTAGTCATATCTGCGAGTTTGGGTAATTTACTTTCTGCAAATTCTTTACCAGCATCAGGGTCTGCTTTAATTTTATTACGGTCTTTATCTGTATCAATACCGGCGTCATATTCTTTTCTGTTATTGTATACAATCAGAAGTGGCCGAATCATACGTCCAACATCCGTCCAAAAGTATATTTCGCGGGATAGTGAATTCCATACTATTGTTGTGTAAGGATGAATACCCACACCATCATGTGTTGCACGCCGGCGCAACATACGATACTTATGTACAAATTCCGACCCATTATCACACGCACCCATCCAATCGCCATTAACAAATATCTTGAATAACTTACGGTCATTAAAGTCTTCGGGTTGTGTTTCATCAATGGGAATAAAATCAGGATCATTAGCTACGATATCTTTTAAAACATAACCACTGCTAGCCTCTGTAACTGTGGCCGTACATGCCATTTGCTTTACTAATCCGACTTTTTCGCCTGTATCCGCGGATTGTGATGGGCAAATATAACCTAAATAACTTGGCTGGACGCGCCTCATTAAATCGGCACGCTCATTCTGCTTACTAGACGACGTATTTGCTGTTGAAATAATGTTTAACTGCGATTTAATATTCAGGTCATTTTTATGATATAATTGCTGAGAACTAACGCGGTTAGGCACTTCATTACGCCTGATAGTGATGGTTTTATTACCTGTAACAATAACCTGGACCAGTGAGTGTTTTAATTCGTCAGACTTAATCGCTGCCCTAAATGTGTCAGCAAGACGCACTTGTGAGAATTGCGTGGATGTGAAAGCCTTTCTAAATTGACTTTTAGCCTCCATAACCACAGCAAAATTAAACTGCGTTTTAAACGACTTGGTCAATGATACACCTGCGGGGTGGATACGTTTATTTTTATATGCATCACGGTCTGTACTGTCAAGTACACCCATTTCTACAAGCAGTAATTTATTAATTAGATGACCGAGAAATCGCAATTTTTTAGGTCTGGCCGTTTCATCAATACCAATATGTGGCAAGAAGTTAACATCTAAGCGATTAAGTGTATTAGTTAATAAATACTTTAGGGCATTCTCATCCTTTTCAAAATCCGGATTAGTAATGTTAGTATTGAGTTTTAAACTAATTTGCTTAATTAATTCAATAGGGTCAATCTCATGTTTAATATCTTCAAAAATACCGGCTTTAGCATCAAACGCACCTTCAATAACTTCTAACATGTGTTGTGTTATTGGGTCATTTCTATTAACGCCGTAAACAATATTATTTACAATATCATAATCTCGCGTCATATTTAGCATTCGGAATATAAAGTAAAACGGTAATTGAACACCTTCAAAAATATTATTAGAAAGTTCAAAAGTAATTGCGCCGCTTTTAAGATATCGGACAATTATCCGATATGAATTTTCATATAAATCACCGGGTTTTGAAATTATTGAACCCCGCGCTATTTCTTCCTGATACATATTGCGGTAAACATGAAAACTATTATTCAGTAAATTCTCAAGATTATCAACTGCCCATTCTTTTCCCTTAATTATAAAATAGCCTCCAGGGTCAAGTGGGTCTTCCTCTAAACGCTTAAGTTGCTCTTTAGAACGTACATCACTACCCATATGAGTGGTGCAAATTTGCGAACCAACCATAACAGGAAAGTGTGCTACAAGAAAATCATTAACAGTTTCAGTACGCCGTTTAATGCTACCATTATGTAGTACCGCCTCGGCTGTAATTTCCGCATTAACATATAATGGCGCCGCGTAAGTTAAATTTTGGATACGTGCCATATTGGGGGTCAGTGCGACGGGGCGTCCCGAACTCCAATTATCAAACGACGGCTTCCGCACATTAACATCAGTGAATTCAACTGAAACATTAATTGATTTAATACTGCGGTCTTCTTCACTATTCTCACGTTGATTTTGAATACTTACTTCTATTTCGAACTGGTCTACAATAATTTGACGCAAACCACTAGAAACAAAAGCATTAAAAGACCGTAAATGATGCCCTACAATGCCCTTTTCACTAATAGCCGTTGGTATCAATACCATTAAGTCATCGGTGGTGATACTGGTGTCTTCTTCACCCACATCGGTATTAATAATTTTATTCAATTTAGTATTTTTGATTTCACTAACGGAATTTTTGCTTTTTTTAGTGTCCATTATCACAAAATCCACTAAAGAAATGAAAACTACGGTTTGCTATATATAGTAGTTGTTTATTTAATTCATTTTCAATTTTCTGTTTATTATTAAAAAAAATAATTAAGAATTGCGGTTCACATAAATATGTTAAATTTTTATCAATTAAAGAATATATGTATATTATGGTAGCAAATCCATGTTAGATATGAATAAGCATAATAATCGCGTGTTGCGAAAAATACGCGATTATGTTGAGTACCATAATATACATGCGAAATCGGCATGCAAACCGCAGTTTGCTGTAAATGTCGTTATACAAGGCGATAAACTACAAGTTTGTAGAGGGCGTAGTTATATGAAGCCAAATAATAGATATGCAAGATGTGAATTACAAAATTCCGGAGGTTCAATTGAGGAAAATGAAACACCTAAACAGGCGGGTATCCGCGAATTGAAAGAAGAAACATGGAATGATTTACCTGAATCAGTTAAAGAAAATTATAAATTTCCACCACTATTATTTACACAAAAAATCTATTTTGGTAATAGTACTGTTATATTTATTCATAAAGTGCCTGCGTGTCATAAATTATATGAAGGTAATATTCCTCAACCCGAAACTGAAACAAAAGGTTCTGGGGAAATAGAACATATAGAGTTAGTGCCTATTTCTGAAGTTTATAGAAGTTTAAGAACAGGGTATAATGGTGTTAAGTGGCGACGTTGTTCAGCATGGTCATTGGCAAAATTAAAATATTTATTAGAGTTGTATACGCAGATTATTATCTAAACTGATATTTAATGTATATGTGGGCGTTGGCGTGGGTGTGTGGGTGTGAGCGTTGGCGTGTTTGTATAAAGTACAGAGGAAATTAAAACGTTTATTTTTTGTTATTTTATTGTATGATTTAATAAATATATACCCACAGTAGAATTTATTCTCGTGCATATAATTACAAAAAAATATTCATATAAGTTATATAAAAACCAATTAAAGAATTTTACATAATTCTCTGACAATGACCACCACCCAATTGGTACTTGTTATTGTGGCATTTATTATATTATTTTGGTGTGTGTCATGTGATGGGATTGATATTAACACATGTAATACCACACAATTATATCAAGATGCTGATGTTTATCTATTTTGGACAGGAGGGTTTGACAGTACGTTTAGATTATGTGAATTATTGATAGATCAGAATAAAGTAGTACAACCAATATACATTGTAGACCAATCGGTAGATGGAATTCCTGGAGGGCAAAGAAAATCATGGAAAAAAGAAATAGAGACAATGGATAAAATTATTGATATTATCCATCACCGTTATCCCCACACTCAACAGTTGTTACGCCCTACATTATATATGAAAGATATACAATTAGACCGTGAAACAGTTAACACAATGACTAATTTACATCATCTTGGCTTTACAACTAGGTCGGTTAATCAGTGGGCTTATATGGCACAAATAATGCGTGATTTGCGTATTATAGCGGAAGTGGGATTAATTGATGAAGACCACCCGTACCTACGACGCGCACTGGAAAATAGTATCCGCGAAATAGAATGGGGTAGCGCGATTAAGCCTAACTGTGCGGGTATGTATGATAATCATAAATTTGTTGATAAATCACGTCTGGAAGCATATTGGTTTAATAAATTAAATTATGCACAAGAAATTGCCGGCACATCAAACCAACCACAAAACTGGACGCCAATTAATACCGGTAGGTCGTCAACAACTTACGCAATTGACCCCAAAGATGATTCACTTAAGATATTTCATAATATGCAATTTCCTTTATATAATCTTCGTAAAAATGATTTGATTAATTATGCGAATAAACAAGGTTATGGTGATATTTTAAATATAACATGGAGTTGTTGGAATCCCACATTATTAGGAGAGCCATGTGGTCGATGTGAAATGTGCAAAGATCGGGTTGTTTAAAAGAAATATATGCGTTGTTTAAAAGAAAAATATACTATTTTTTTATCATATTGTTTTAATTGTGGCAATTAGATAATTAAATTAATTAAAACAATTAAAACAATTAAACATATAATTGAATTATGTATAATAAACATATTTAATTTCAATCATGCCTTCGTTATCTAAATCGGTGCGGGCTAGTGATTGGAAATCTAAACTAACAAGTTTTCTCATATTATTTTTACCTACAGCAGTAATGGTAGGGTTCATTATATGGGCGGTTTATGAATCAACAGTTAATAATGCCACTTCTGTCATTGAGTTAGATGATCGTAGATGTTTAGTTAAAACTTTATATGCAGATTTGGTATCTTGGATTGAAAAGGATTCAACAAATTCATCGTCAGTAATTAGCGTTAGTGGTAGTTCTAAAGTGATAGCGATAATCGCAAAAACAGTTAATGATGATTGTGATGATGTGTTCTCTTTATAATACATATAAATAACCACCCATTTATGTTAGTTATATCTTATTGCAACATTACGGTAAAAAAATGAAATATAATTATGCATTTATATTTACGAACTAAACATACACTAAATATTATTTATATATCATACCGCCGCAAGCATCATATATAGAAAATACTTTCCGAAGACGTCATGGACGAATCCGCGATTGAACAAAAATTATTAGATTATCTAACCCCAGATGATTCGGTTATATCTACGGAGTTAGAACTAAACAGCAACCAATTAGATGGCAAGATTATGATACTTAATGAACATCAAAATCAAATTATACAAATTTTAAAAATTAACTACTGGACTCAAATAAGTGAAATTATTAATAATGGTAATGGTAATGGTAATGGTAATGGTAATGGTAATGGTAATGACAATGGCAATGACAATGGTAATGGTAATGGTAATCACGAAAGCGGACTGGCGTTTTTAACGGCCATCCGAAACACCGTTGATATGAATTTATTTCATCATCTTAGTAAGGTGTATAGTTTGCGAAAATTATTTGTAGAATACGAATATGCTCGTAGGAATATTCTTAATTATGCTACGATTTAATATACAAGGTTGTTATATAAGTCCTATATACCATAGTTTGTTTTTTTGCTATTTTATCGTTTTATAGAAAAAAATGAATTTACTATGACAAATTATACTCAAATTATTTGATTGTATTCTAAAAGACATACTCTTTTAACGTTTAAAAATGACCGACGGGCGTGTTATTACCATTAATGGTTATACTGTAACTGTGAGTGCAAATAATACTGAATTTACCAAAGATACTTATCAATTAAACGTACCACTAACACGACTTGATGTTGCTGTTATTGGGCGTGTTGCTGAAAAATATCGCATCATTCCGGGTGAAGAAATTACGTCTAATAAAAATCTTTATAACATCATAAACGCACTTAACATTCTTAATATTGATTGTGAAGATAGTTTGATGTCATGGCAAAATAATAAAGAATGGAGTTTATTAGAAGACACCGAGTACATACCTCTAATTGCGGCAAATAATCCAGAAATTATGTCTCTATCAACGGCGGCAAATGTCTACAATGAACACATTCTTGATATTTTGCAAGGGTCGCTGATTCTCATGGAAGACATAGAAGACACAATTGTGATCATTAGGTTTTATATGAAAATTAATAATTTTGAAATACACGATGAACAGATCCAGGAAAAGTATAGAAAACTAAAAACGGATAACCATGAACGCTTATTATTGCGCCCATGGTCTGAAGTATTTACCAATTATTTTGAATTTACTACACCACCTAAAATTACATATTCAGCAACAGGCATTTCACGGTACCCCACCCCAATTACGGGCGACCCAACTATTGTCTGCGAAGATATTTTTATGGAGCGTTGGCAAGAAATTTCATGCGGGATGCTTAATAAATCGCCAAATGTAAATTATGAAGGGGACTTCCCTTCTGATATTTGCGTTATTGCGGGAGGTTGCATTACACGAATCTTAAACCCAAATTTCAAGAATTCTAATAATTTTGACATTGATATATTTGTAATTGGCAATTCACGCGCAGAACGTACCAATAATATGCGTAAAGTCGTTGAATGGTTTGAAGGTCCTGATACTTATTATAGCATTAACGGTAGTGTGGTTTCTGTATTTATTATTGGCTGCCCTAGAGTGTTTCAAATTATTTCAAATGATAAAACAACGCCTTATGATGTGGTTTCAACGTTTGACGCTTCACATCTTCAATGGTTAATATACAAGGGCCGCGTATTTGGCACTGCCGCCGCGTTTGACGCACTCCGGCATATGACTACGGTACCGTCCAATGCCGGGCGTTTCCGCAAGGAGCGGTTTGTTAAAGCATTATATAACGGATTTAATATTGCATACGGTATATCGCATGAAAACTTAGAAGAATTTAACATTTCTCATTTGATTGAAAATCCTGAAAATAACCCAGCGCTTAAAAATGTTATTGCGGATTTCTTTAAGTATTGGTATCCGCGAGATGACCCAACACTTACGGGAGATGAGCGGGATATGTATATTTTGGCGGAAATTAAACTTCATACGTCATGCAATAACGTAGTGAAAACAACCGTAGATGTTCTCAAACACGTAACTGTAGGGGGGAATTTTGAGACAGATTATGCCGCAACCGTGTATCAGTCATTGAATTTCAATAATATAAATTTGCGAGTTTTCAATAAATCCTCTTTCTATGTGCGAGACCATGTTGGGGTGGTGCGTCTTGCCAGTGATATTCTTAACGTTGACGAAATTAATAATACACAAGACGGCTGTCAAATTATTTGCAATATCACAGAAGGCAGTGATTTTGAACAATTCTTGAAAAATATTGACTGTGCGTTATTCCGCATGTTTGTGCACCGAAATCCGGAAGTAAAATCTCTTACAGATGGTAAAGTCATCTTTCGTATTGCTAGGCATCTGATTGAACGACAAACAGTAAACGAAGTTAGTATTTTAAAGAATCAACACGGCGACCCCCTTGATGTTGTTAATGATTTATGTGTGGGGGACCAGATTCGCATCTTATTTAAAATCCTTCTTATCATTAAACGTACTTGGATAGGTGGGGGATATATTGAACCAAGTGTGCATCTTCATGTTTCACGGATTACTAAATATGATGTTGAAGCAATAAATGACGAATATGAAGATAACAACAGCGATACCGATTTCAGCGATTATGAAGATTAGGTGGTGGATAAAAAAATAAAGTAGCGGTATCATCATTGATATTATTTTTTTATCATAACGCGTACTACTGATTTTGTAATTTAACTATGGGATTAGCCGCGGAATACTCCGCGCGCCGTTGCTTATTTTCACGTTCATGTTTTTTAGCCTTGGCGGCCATAAGTTCTATTTTTTTCCATATATTTTTTTCTTCCGGATATAACCCATGTGGTGGAACATCTAGTTTCTTTTTTGTGTATTTGGTAAAAAGCGCGATATATTTACGTATGTTATTTAGGTCTGGTTCAATTTTCTCACCTAACAGGTCTTGCGTTTTTGCTAAATAATTTTTAATGATTTGTATTTCACTCCAACAATCATGACAATGGTCAACACCATCAGAAGTTATATTATGGATATGGTATGCCGATCTGTTATGTGCCTGATAATACTGAATTTTTTCTTCATATTCAGTATGGTCATATTCTTTATAATCTTTGCCGTTTGTTATTAAGCGCGTTTCAGTTGATGACGGGCCGGCCCATGGTTGTAAATATATATCTCCCGCAAGATATATAGTTTTGCCCGGACTCCAAGGCAATCTAAACTTTAACATGGCGTATTTTGGTTTTATTATTTCTGTCCATTTTTGCTGTTGCTCCATATTAATTTCTACATCACCACCATCACCGTGAGACTCAATACTGCCTGTTCTAATGTCTGATATAAATAAAACATTTTTATCACTCCATTCTTCTGCAGTTTTATCTTCAAAATATTGTTGATGCAAGGATACATTGGGGGTTTCATTGAGTTCTTCGTAAAAATCACGTGGGTCATATAAATGAAAATCATAATTAGGAAACATTTGTGCAAGAAGTACGATGTGAGGCCCGGGCGCGGCTCCAGCATATACTACGGTTTCTCTATTGCCACCATAGTGCGTTAAAAACTCTACTTCATTGCATAATAATTTGCGCTGACCTGCGTGTAGTGTTATTCTCATCCAATCTGGCTTTTTTGTGTAATTCTCACGTTTCAAATGCTCAATGGTGCGGTGATAATATGGTGTAAATTCTATAGGTTTAATTTTTGAAAAATTCATCTTGCGACCCGCGCCCTCATATAATAATTTATCTGATGTATGAGTTATGAACCCCGATACCACTAACGTTAGTAAAATTATCAATATTAATAGTATGGCAAGTATCATTTTTAATTTAAATTATAATCTATATGTTGCAATTGATATTTTGTGGTTGATGTGATTATTATTGCCGGTGTTGAATATAAAATATTAAATAATTAAAGTAAAATTTGTATTTTATATATAAAACTCACACGGTTGGTTAAAAATACAAAATATCGGTAAAATTCTACATATAAAAAATAATAATATGTTATGGGATATCTAATAAAGAAATTCAAAAAATACTGTAATGAGGTCATATAAATGTATCCGTTAGTTTTTCTTAGTTTCGCAACGACCCCCTACATAAGTTTCACACCGTCTTTTATCTTCTTACACCCCTATCTCAATATATAAATATTAGAAATCTTAGATTTTCTTAGATTGGTAGAGGGGTCATTTTCCAAAATCTTAGTTTGGTGGAAATGTGGGGATAGAGGGGGTGAGGTTGAGGGGGTGAGGTTGAGGGTGTGAGGGTGTGAGGGTGTGAGGGTGGAGTGATAGAGGGGTGGTGATAGAAAAAAAATATTACTTAATTACGCTATACGTGGTATTATGTTGGTTTTAATCGCATGTATAGCGTAATTGTTCTGTTTTTTATTTTTAAAAATGCGATTTCCATACGTTGTTTTTTTAATTTGGTTAAAATCTGTTTTACGATTGCGGATGTTGAAACTGTGTTGATTACATCCGCAATCGTAATATATTTGATATCCTGAATAGTTAATAATTCATACCTATTATAAATTTCCTTGAGTGGATCGTTGTCTATATCATTATAAGTGGGTAATTTTACATATTTAATTATAGTTGGAATAATTGAAAATGCATGTGACCGAGGGTAAAGAGTATAAATGCATCCCGCAACACTAAACGGCATATGGTTATCATCATATACTAATGAAATTCCATTATTGGTTAATAGTGTTAAATCTAGTTCCCATTTAATCTTATTACGTGCTAACCATATTGTAAATGCATTTCTTACATGAGCATCGGTTTCTTTATCCGTCCATCCTCTAACTACGGCTAAGTGTTGTTTCGCTTCTTTGCCCTTGCCGACTACTCCTGCTCTGCCCATATGTGTTGCATTGTGGCACATATGACATAAAGCAACCAATCTGACTAATTTTTGAATATGATTTTTTTCATCATATTCCCATCGTTCATGGGCTTCAAGACTCATGTTTGTTTTTTCTGCTTCTGTTCCGCAACATTCGCATTTATTATTCGCACGTGTATATACGTGTTTACGTAGTTTGTCCCAATCCCTACTTACCACACATGAGCGGACATTAGAAAACCAGCATGTTTTAGGTATCAAATCAACGAATAATTCAGAGCCTCCAAAGTCCCTTAATTCCCCGTTTAGATTTACTACACCATCATCATTACCCCATATTTTTACTACTAATGGATTATTATCATAAGTATACCATAATTTTTTATCTCTATCCCATTTCGCACCTAACCATTTGGCTATCTCTTTTTCCTTAAATGGAACAGTTAGGTAAATCATATTAATGGGTAATTGTTCTGTTTTATATGTATACGATTTCATTTTTAAATCTAAATTAAATATTACACTTTGTGTGAGGCAGTAATTGAATAAATTAGACAGGAAAATTCCGCCGATTAATCCAAAAAAATATTATGGGTATGAATTAACATTCACACACCAATCACAACGATGCAAAAGAGGTCATTAAGTTTTTGCTTTATTTTTTTGCAAAATCCCGTTCGTTATCTTATTCATATTCTTATACAACTTAATTAATTATTGCGCTATTTTAACCAACGGTAATGGTATTTTCAAATGTCTGATATCAACCGCCGGGGTGTGTTTCAATCATAGACCGGTGAACTTTTTCTCAAGCAAATGGATATTATAATTAAAGTGGTAAATATATATTTAAATTTCTTTATTTCCCGTAGAACCAAATCCACCACTACGGTCTGTTTTATCACGTGAAAATCCTTCTACGACTGCAACTTCACCGGCAAACACGGGAATAATTAGTATCTGGGCAATGCGTTCGCCTGGTTCAAATGTGAAAGGTTTAATTGATGAAAATAACACTTTCACTTCACCACGATAATCCGCATCAATAACTCCAGCTTCAATACGCATACCATATTTGCTAGCATAACTAGAACGTGCCTTAATAATACCACAATATCCCGTTGGTATCTGCATTGCGACGCCCGTATCTATAACTCCCGAAGTTCCATAACCATCATTATATTTGCAATTAATGCCATATAAATCATAACCTGCAGAAAGTTGCGTAGCACGAACCGGGGGTTTAGCCTTATCATTTAATAATTTACATTCTAGAAAAGGACCCGTTGACATATTTGCGTGGTGGGGATGAATATAGAAGAGCGGTAATATTTCACTAAATACTACTATTTAGTTTTTTTTGATAGGTTGTATTAATGTTGTTAATACTGTTAATGTTGTTAATATTATACGTATTTTCATTTTTTAATAATGTAATAAATATTTGAGTTTGTGTAAAATAATTAACGTTATACGGAAATAATTAACATTGTGTAAAATATAGTAAAGTCTTCCATAAAATATATTTCATCATACTGTATAACAGATTTTATAAATAATAAATATTGTATAGATAAACTTGTATGTTGCGGCAATCATGCCTTCTCGTTTAATCCGCAATAACATAGACTGCACTGTTAAATTTAATGTGCGCGGTAGTCGACCCAGCGTTTACGAACGAGTTGCGCAACGCAATCGTATTGTTGCCGTATCAAAATTAGACAAATTTAAAAATGACATTAAACGCGGCAAATATCTATCTGCGAGTAGCGCATCAGAGTTTATGCGTGGCGATCCATTAATTAATGTGTTAAAACATCGCCGAGTTAGTAAGCGGGTTAATTCTACGATACGCAATACCCGTTCCCAACCGTCTGATTATTTCTTTATTAACAACGGAAACGAATTTGAGGATAATGTTATGAAGGCGATAGAAAAGAAGTTTCCAAATGATATTATTGATATTGATGGTTTTGGTGGGTTTAGAACCGACAGTATGGGCCAAAAATTAATAGATACACGCGGCGCTATGATGAATGGTGTAAATATTATTTATCAAGGCATTGTATTTAGTGAAAAAAATAAATGGTATGGGTTTCCTGATATGTTAGTTAGGAGTGATTTTATTAATAAACTTATTACAAAAGACACAATCATTACACCTAAAGTGTTAACTAAAATACACGAAGATGGTCGTACCAGTAATTACCATTACGTAGTTATTGATATTAAATGGTGTGGTTTGCAATTACGTAGTAATGGGCGCAGTCTAAGTAATTCCGGCAATCATATGTCTCATAAATCGCAATTACATATTTACAACCAATGTTTGAGTGAAATGCAATGTTATACTCCGGAATATTCCTATATTTTGGGTAAAGGATATCGTTATATTAATCGCGGAATTTCAGAATCCGGCAGTGGGGCATTTCTAAAACTTGGTGTAATGGAACATAATGAATTTGATTCTAGTATTGCAGAAAAAGTCAATGAAGCCATGAAATGGATTAATGATGTAAATAAATACTCAAATAAATATTTACAAGAAGTAATGGGTGCCGACGATAATAAGCCACTTTCACGTATTGAACTTTACCCAAATATGTGTGCGGATGCATATGAAAGTAAACATCAAATTATTAAAAAACAAATTGCGGAACGTATTGGCGAAATTACACAATGTTGGCAATGCGGCGTGTCGCACCGTCAAAAAGCGATAGATGCGGGAATACATACATGGCACGACTCAAGATTTACCGCGGAATTGGTAGGATTAAAAGGCGACCGCGCCAAAACGCTTAATGCAATACTTGATGTTAACCGCGGTCCGCAATTATATGATATACCGAAATCGGGCTATACTGCCATTGAAGACTTATGGGGGCAGTCCGCGGATAGTAATTCTAGCAGCGGCCACACCACCGACTTATTTGTTGATTTTGAAACCACAAACTTTAGTATTGAAAACACTTCACCTATTGGGCTGACCGGCCCTTCAACTATGATATTTATGATTGGCGTAGGATGGAAAAATGTTAATAATCAATGGAAATTTAAGGATTTTACTGTAAATCGCTTTACTTTAGGTGAAGAAACTCGTATTTGTGAATTATTCATGGGATTTATATCTACTTTTAAAAATCCGCGATTATTGCATTACCATCAAGCAGAAGTAATTCATTGGGGTAATGTGCAAACGCGCAATTTTGATAATTGGAATGATACTCTTGGTACTACCGGCGATCTTAATTGGTTTGACTTACACACCCTTATTCAACAAAATAATATTGTTGTTAATGGAGCATTGGATTTTAAACTAAAGTCTTTTGCTGGCGCGTTAGAACGTCATGGGTTAATTAAATCATCATGGGGTAATGCACCAGATAGCATAGATAACGGTAACAATGCAATGTTAGTTGCTATTGAATGTAATCACGAAGCGACTGCCCGACGTGTTGCACTTAAACAAGTAGCAAAATTCGCATCTATTGTGTTTTATAATGAAGTTGATTGTAGAGTATTGAGCGAAATTAAAGAATTTTTAATTGGGGCTTTAGATGATTATAATTCATTGGCACTTAGTTCTGACGGCGATTCTGATAGCGATTCTGAATAATAATTGTCTATTTTATATTATACGAGAGTTATTTGTATTATAATACTATATGAGAGTTATTAAGTTAAGTATATTTTTGACTAGTCTGTCGGAACATTATAATATAAAAATATTTACATTAATATATTTGACACTAAGATTATAAAATCATGCCATACAATTTACGAAAAAGGCGCGCTAAAAGCGATGAAAACCCTAAAACGCAAAAATATGCACGTGTAGAGAGTGATAATTCTGAGGATAATTCACTTTATGATAGCGATTATAGTAATACCGAAACGGCGGAATCATTATCGCTTGATGTTTCATTTGATACATTATTGACATCTGATGACTCTGAAAATGATACAAGTGGCGGCTCTGAAAATGATATAAGTGGCGGCTCTGAAAATGATACAAGTGGTGATGAGGCAAAAAACAATACCACAACAAATTCTATTCAGATATTTAGTTGTGGTATCAACAATAATAAAAATAAAAAATCTTATACTAGGTCGCCGGGAATACGTAAAAATAAAAATAATGTTAATTCCAACAATAGAACACGTTGTAGAAATAATGTTAATATAAAATATAATAGTATGAATTGTGATAATAATGTAAATAAGAAAAAATTAAATAGAGCCGGTAGTAATGGCGATGTAAATAGTAATGTAAATAACAACAATAAAACAATAACCAGAACCAACAGTAAAGGCAAATTAAATAACAACAATAAAACAATAACCAGAACCAACAGTAAAGGCAAATTAAATAACAACAATAAAACAATAACCAGAACCAACAGTAAAGGCAAATTAAAT
>Ga0233449_1000932_pt1 | contig 29585 bp, 25 predicted proteins | sample SI_124_October20_FD_183012 | JGI IMG/M metagenome (GOLD analysis project Ga0233449, IMG submission 183012) | Seawater microbial communities from Saanich Inlet, British Columbia, Canada - SI_124_October2016_200_MG | ecosystem: Environmental > Aquatic > Marine > Inlet | place: Canada: British... | reverse complement strand
CCGGTGGCTCCGCTGCTGATCGTCTTTATGGCGATGCAGGAGCCGACTCCTTGAGTGGTGGTGAAGGGGCTGACACGCTTGTTGGCGGTGAAGGTGCAGATGAATTGCGTGGCGGCACGGGCAATGACCGGCTCTATGTCGACGGTGATGACACTGTCATTGAAGGTGGTGACGGTATCGACCGCATTGATGTTCAGGGCACAGCCGGCGTCAGTATTGGCGCAGGCGCCAGCATTGAAACTGCCGTTGGTAATGTTGGTGACGACAGCTTTGATGGTTCAGACCTTGAAACCCGCGCAACATTTTATGGCCGCGATGGTGATGACCAACTAACCGGTGGTTCTGCCGCAGACCGTCTTTATGGTGACGGGGGGGCAGATCAATTGAGCGGTGGTGCCGGTAATGACTCAATCTCTGGCGGAACCGGAGCAGATACCCTGGTCGGTGGCACCGGAAACGATTCTCTGAATGGCGGTGCGGACAACGATATTCTTACTGGTGGTGAAGGCAATGACAGCCTGACAGGTGGTGCAGGTGCGGATGAGCTGCGCGGTGGTGAAGGTAACGACCGCATCAAGGTCGATGGCGAAGATACCGTTGTTGATGGTGGTGCGGGCACGGACCGTGTCGATGTCACAGGCGCCACAGATTTCAATCTGAACATGACCACATCTGGTATCGAGCAAGTTTATTCTGCTGCCGGAGACGATACCCTGGATGCCAGTGGATCAACGGACCGCGTAACAGTTTATGGCCGGGACGGTGACGACACGATTACCGGCGGTAGCAATCGGGACAATCTGCGCGGCGATGCTGGCAATGACGCAATTGCCGGTGGTGCAGAAGCCGACGCATTGTACGGCGGTGCTGGCAATGATGTGTTGTCCGGTGACGACGGAAATGACAGCCTGCGCGGCGACGCCGGTGCTGATCAGTTGCGCGGCGGTGCCGGTAATGATCGCCTGTATGCCGATGGTGCAGATACAGTTGTTAATGGCGGTACCGGTTTCGACCGTGTCGATGTCACCACGGATGATGACTTTAACCTGAACATGACAGATTCAAGCGTTGAACAGGTCTTCTCAAAAGGCGGGGATGATACGCTGGACGCAACAGGGGCCAGCGAACGTATCACGATCTATGGTCGTGATGGCGACGACACCATCACGGGTGGTGACAACCGCGATAACCTGCGGGGCGATGCCGGCGATGACACGATCTCTGGTGGTGAAGGCGCAGATGCCTTGTATGGCGGCAGCGGTAATGATGTGCTTTCAGGTGGCCAGGGCAACGATACGCTGAAGGGCGATGCGGGCGCCGACGAATTGCGCGGCGGTGCTGGTAATGATCGACTTTATGTAGATGCTGCCGATACTGTCATTGAAGGCGGCGAGGGCATTGATCGCATTGATGTTGTTGGATCTGACGGTGTCAGCATTGGTGCTGGCGCCAGCATCGAAACAGCCGTTGGTAATGTCGGTAATGACAACTTTGACGGCTCAGACCTGACAACACGAGCGTCCTTCTATGGTCGCGATGGTGATGATCAACTGACAGGCGGCTCGGGCGCGGATTACCTTTATGGTGATGGCGGCTCTGACACGGTTAGCGGTGGTTCCGGTGCCGATCGCCTTTACGGTGGTGACGGCACAGATACGCTGAACGGTGGTGACGACAATGACCGTCTCTATGGCAACGATGGCAGCGATACCCTGGACGGTGGTGCCGGGAACGACAGCCTGTACGGTGGTTCTGGTGACGACCTGTTTATCTTCGGTGCGGGCAATGGCACCGACACAGTTCACGGTGGTGACGGCTGGCTGGATTCAGTTCGCTTGCAAGGTGCCGACGGCGGTGCCCTGAGTGCCAGTGACTTCGGTATTGAACTTGCGTCGGGGTCAATTGAAGACCAGGCAGATGGTTATGTTTCCTTGTCCGAGGACGCAGCAGGCACTGTTACTCTTAACGATGGCAGCGAGCTGCATTTTGATGGTCTCGAACGGATCGAATGGTAACTCCAAACATCTTTTGAAACACGCTGCCAATTGGCGTTGTGCGACATTTGTCGCAGGACAGTGAAGATATACCCTGTCGGGTTGGGTAACTTGATTATGCGATCCATGAAGGTGCAGAAAGAAAGCTGCCCTGATGATGCGCGGTAGTTTCTTGATCGGCTGAAGCCCCTGTTCAACATCGAGGGAACTAAACCTCATTAATTATGATTGGTCCTGTTCAAACAGACCCCTGAACGCCCTGTTCTGAAATACCTGTTTGGCAAAATCTATACCGCAATAGCGTTCATAGTCCTCCAGACTGCGGGTATCTCCCAAACCGTACTTATCGATTTCCTGCAAGGAATCAGATGAAATATCTTCAGTCTTGCGGCACAGCAAGTGCTGGTAACGTTCCTCGCTTTGTCTTGTCAGGTCCTGCCAGTTACTGTTGTCATCCCAGTGCAGGCTGCGCTTTTCGGATTCTGTGGGCACATAATAGTAGTGGTACAGAAGTGTTTTTGTGGGGCTGTAAACGTCCCAGCCGTGGGTATAGGCGCGGGCCGCCAGGCAGACTTCTTCGTTGCGGAAATAGAGCCAGGGATCGTAAGGCACTTCACGGACAAAATTCCCCCTGGTAAAGATGAAACCTGCCGCAATGAATGCGCCGCGAGTGGGTTGGTTTGGCGGTTCGGGCAGGAAATGCGCCCTGAAACGCAAACGACCAAACTCGTCAACCGGTTTCAGAGCGAGGACCGAAGGGCGTGTATCCTCCGACAAATTGTTGGGCGGCGTATAGGGTGCCGGATATGTTGACAGAAGGGGCTTGGGTGAGTCGCATCGGCCGAGCTCTTCAATCATAGCCGTATCCCAGCCTTCGATGAAGCGCATGTGACTGTCGATCATCAACACAAAGTCTTCGTCCTGAAACAAGGATTGTGTCAACGCCCGTGCCCAGCACACTCCAAGCGTCTCGGTTGATAGCACCCTGATCGTTCGGGTCTGGTCAGGTCGCGGGCTGGGGATGACATTGCAATGGGCATCTTCAACGGGATCACTCTGCAGGCACTGTCCGACGAAGACCCGTTCCGGATGAGCCGCTTTGTCAAACAGATCCTTCACCGTCCATTGGCATTCCGGATCACGATAACTGGCAATCTGAACAAAGATTTTTGGCAAGTTCATCATTAACTATCAAGCTTCGGCAGTCTTTTCCTGTTTTACTCACTTTGCAATTCCTGAAATGAAATCCAAGAGAATCGAACGCTTTGCAGTGGCCCCGCGAGGCCCAAAAGTTCCAGATCATTTCAGCTTGCGGCTCATAAATCACACTATAGCCCCGACCTCACTTGATTACTGCATCGTAATCGAAGTCCTTTCGGGTCTTCAAAAATGCGTTGATTGCCTGCATATTCAAAGAACTGGTGCCCGTTATGCCGTCTGGCTATAACGAGGGTAAAGTCGAGCGGCTGACACTGTACAAACGGAAAATGAAATGCAGATCAAAGACAAGGTTGTTGTTATCACTGGTGCGGCCAGCGGGATTGGCAAAGGGCTGGCGGTGCGTTTCAAGGCAGAAGGGGCAAGAGGCATTGCCTTGGCGGATATGAACGGGGACGGGGTCATGGCTGTGGCCGACGAACTGGGAGCCTTCGGCATGGCCTGTGACGTGGGAGACGAAGATCAGATCAAGGCGTTGGTTGCCGAGACTGAAAAGCAGTTCGGTCCCATTGATATTTTTTGTTCCAACGCCGGAATTTTGCGGGAAGGCGATGAGGATCAACCCGACAAGGAGATCAACGACAGCTGGCAAATCAACGCCATGAGCCACGTTTATGCCGCCAGGGCGGTTGCACCGGGCATGGCGGAACGGGGCAGTGGCTATTTGCTGAACACATCGTCGGCTGCCGGCATTCTGATCCAGGTGGATAGCGCGGCCTATACCATGAGCAAACATGCCGCCATTGGCTTTGCTGAATTCCTCGCCGCAAAATACGGCCCCAAGGGCGTCAAGGTTTCGGTTTTATGCCCACAAGGTGTTTATTCCGGCATGACTTTGGGCCGGGAAGGGCGGCCTGCTGCTGCGGACGGTATGCTCACACCTGAAGATGTTGCCGAGGCCGTTGTCAAAGGCATGGCAGCTGAACAGTTCCTGATCTTCCCCCACGAAATCGTTTTCGAATATATGAAACGCAAGGCAGACGACAGGGATCGCTGGCTCAGGGGTATGTCCCGCGTCAGGGAGAAGATTTTTCCATCAGGCTGAGGCGATTCCGACTAGCTGGAAATAACTTCATCGGTATGCTCACCAAGGCGGGGTGCCGTCGGGATCGTGGCAACAGAATTATCTGCAAATTTGAACGGTGGGTTCGGGACCAGAAAACCGCCATCCGCTTCACTCATTTTGCTCATCAAGCCACGGGCGATGCTTTGTGGATCGGAAATAGCCTCGGCAATCGTCCGGTACCGTGAACAGGGTACACCGGCGGCGGACAGGATATCTTCGCACATGGCGGCCGTACGCGTCGACGTCCAGTCTGCAATCAATGCTGTGACCCCACCCCAGTTTTTTCGTCGTTCTTTAACCTCCTGAAAGCGCGGGTCGGTCTTCCACTCGGGATGATCCATGGCATCCGCCATTTGCTGAAAATTCTTTTGGCTGACGGGCGTGATAATGACGTAACCGTCTGACGTCGGAGAAGGTGCATAAACAGTCCGGGGCGTATCGACGGGCGTTTGCGCGACTTGAGTATCGTAAACCAGCAAATTGATCATGGCATCCATCAGGGCCACATCGATGAACTGCCCGCCGCCGTGGCGTGCCCGTCCCAACAAGGCAGTCTGGATGGCACCGAAGGCATAAACGGCAGCCAATATATCTGCAGTGAAAATACCGCAATTGTTGGGGGCACTGCCATCGCCCTGGATATCCATCTGGGCCTGATCAAAGCCACTGGCGGCATGCACAATTGGCGCATAGGCCGGGTCCTGCGACTTGGGGCCGGTTTGGCCAAAGCCTGATATGGAGCAATAAACCAGCTCCGGATTGCTGGCCGACAAGGTTTCATAGTCCAGCCCCAAGCGGGCGATCACGCCTGGGCGGAAATTTTCAACGACAACATCGACATCAACGATCAAATCCAGGGCAGCTTGTTTTCCGTCGTTACTGGCGAGGTCCAGCACCACACTCTTTTTGCCGCAATTCAGCTGCACGAAATAGGAACTGACTCCGTTGTTGATGGGCGGGAAATTACGCACTGCGTCACCAGCAGCTGGTTCAATCTTGATAACCTCAGCACCGCAATCTGCCAGCAGTCTGGTGCAATAAGGACCGGCCAACATGGAGGTGAAATCAATGACTTTAAGTCCCGCCATGGGTCGCTTTGCTGCACTGTTCAACATTTTTTTGGGGCCCCGTGGTTTGGAAAAATCAATGAAATCAAAGGTATGCTACTGGGCAAGCATGACAGGTTTTGCTTTTGACCACCAGCGCCAGAAAAATCAGGGTCGGGCCTGACAGACCATTGCCAGCGCTTTACACTTGGAACGGCATTTCTGTTTTCAACTCGAGCAATCAACATACCGGATGGAAAAATGGCGCAGCTCCCCCGCATTGGCATAATCGGTTATGGATATATCGGCAAAACGCTTGTCGAGCGGATTAGTGCCGACGACTGTGCGCTCGAATTGGCATTTGTCTATAACCGAAGTCCGGAAAAGCTGTCAGATATTGATCCTGAACTGATTGTCACTGACCTCGCCGAGGTTGCAGATTTCAACGCTGACCTCATTGTCGAGACAGCCCATCCCGGCATTACGGCTGATTATGGTGTTTCGTTTCTGACCCACAGTAATTATTTGCCCCTGTCAACGACGGCATTGGTTGATGATGACTTGCGCGCCGCCCTGGCAAATACGGCAACAGCCAATAGCACCCGGCTGTATCTGGCTGCAGGGGCGCTGGTTGGTGGCAGTGCCTTGATGATGCGCCGGGATCAATGGCGCGATGTTAAAATCACTTTTCGTAAAAATCCTGGAAATATCGATTTCAGTGATGCGAAAAACACTGGTGACGGTATCCCTGAACCGACGATCATATTTGAAGGCCCGGTGCGCGAGATCGCCATGAAATTCCCCCGCAACGTCAATACCATGGTGACTTGCGCCTTGCTGTCGACAGGATTGGATGAATGCCAGGGCGTGCTGGTCTCTGACCCGTCCCTGGACTGTGCTATCGCTGAAGTTGAAGCCTGGGCCCACGATGGCGGTTACATCCGCACTGAGAAGCGCCAGCCCGCTGTCGGGGTTTCCGGCACCGAGATGCTGGATTCTGTCTGGCAGTCCGTTCTGCGCGCTGTGGATAAGGAAACCGAGCCTTTTTCCCTGGTTTAGGCCTGATTATCTACAGCACAGCCGACAAACCACCATCAACGGTCACGACTTGACCGGTGATAAATGATCCGGCATCCGAAGCCAGCAACAGCATGGCGGAAGCTATTTCTTCCGGGCGGCCCCAGCGTTTCAAAGGGTTTCGATTAACGATCATGGTATTCCATTCGTTATCCAGGCTCAGACTTTCCGTGGCCTTGGTTAAAACCCAGCCAGGGGCGATGGCATTGCAGGTAATGCCATCCGTACCAAGTTCCGCCGCCAACGCTCTGACCAGTGAATTCATGCCGCCTTTGGCTGCGGTATAAGCCGTATTGTTGGGTCGGCTGACCTCTCCCATGACAGATGAGGTCAGGATAATCCGGCCCCATTCTTGTTGCTGCATGGCAGGTGCCAGTGTTTTGGCCAGGGCAAAACCTGTTGAAAGATGGCTTTCGAGCACACCACGCCAGTCGCCGAGAGACGTATCTGCCAGTGAATTGCGAAAGGCCGCACCGGCGTTTGATACGAGAATATCGATACAGCCTTCTTGCTGTAATAACGTGCTGGCGGCTGCCGCTGAAGCTTCGGCATCAAATGCATCAAAACAAATGAAATCTGCGGCGTGGCCTTCAATTTTTAGCTCGGAAACCTGATCTGCGAGCACTTTTTCATCACGGCCATTGAGGAAAACCTTGGCTCCTGCTTCGGCCAGCGCTTTGGCTGTTTCCCAGCCGATGCCGCGCGAAGAGCCGGTAATCAGGGCTTTGCGGCCCACAAGGGAAAATCGTTGAAAAACGGCGTCTGGATTACTCATGCTTTGTCATCCAATCGGATTTGTGCGTAGGAGCCTTCAACCAGCCGGTCCTGGACCACAGACATATCCCAGGCGATGCCGAGACCTGGCGTATCCGACGGGATAGCGTGGCCGTCTTCAATACGCATGGCGTCGGTCGTCAAATCAGTTAATTGGGGAATGTATTCTACCCATTGGGCGTTGGGCACGGCGGCGCACAGGCTAACGTGGATTTCCATCAGATAATGTGGGCATACCGATATATTGAAGGCCTCGGCCATATGGGCCACCTTCAGCCACGGTGTAATGCCGCCGATGCGGGCCACGTCGACTTGCACAATGGAGCAAGCATCGTTCGCCAGATACTCGCGGAAATGAGCGGGATGATAAAGCGATTCGCCGATAGCTACGGGTAATGATGTCGACGAAGACAGTCGCATATGACCGCGTAAATCCTCGGCTGGCATGGGTTCTTCGAACCACGCCAGGTCCAGGGGTTCAAACAGGCGGGCACGGCGGATGGCTTCGGAAACAGTAAAGGATTGATTGGCATCCACCATGACAGCGAAGTCAGGCCCAACGGCTTCGCGCACGGCCTCCAGCCGGGTCACGTCCTCAGCAGCGCTGGGCTTACCTACCTTGGGTTTGCAGCCGAGAAATCCTTGTTCTTTGGCTTCCAGCGCACCTTCAACCAGCTCCTCAACAGAAAAATTCAGCCAGCCCCCTTCTGTTGAATAGAGCGGCAAGCGATCCTGGGCACCGCCTGCCAGCTTCCACAGGGGTTCATGTGCTTTTTGGCATCGAATATCCCACAGGGCGAGGTCAATGGCAGCGAGACACAGGCTGACCGTGGCACCAATGGCGTTGGCGTGAACATGGTAAAACAAGCTCTTCCAGATTTGCTCAATTTTTGAGGGATCGCGACCGATCAGCTGGGGTGCAAGATCATCGCGAATCATGGCAACAACCGCACTGCCGCCTGTGCCAACGGTGTACGCGTAGCCGGTCCCGACGATGCCGTCATCCGTTGTAATCCGGACAATCGGTGTTTCCTGTTTGGTGAAAGCCTGGATGGCGTCTGTGCGGATAACCTTGGGGATCAGATCGACCTGCATAACTTCGATGCGTTCGATTTTGCTCATCAATTGGGCCCTGCTATTTTTTCAAAAATGAAGCCTAGTGCAGTTGGGCGTCAGTCTCGCCGGGCGAATTGTCGCAGTAGCTCAGTCCACTGGTTCAGCGTTGCGATAGCATTTTCCATTGATATAAGTAGCGTCAATGGCCCGGTCATCGGCCAGCGTCATCTGGGCGAACAGGGCTTCATGCAGGGTTTCGACCGTCTGCATACGGTATCGGATCAGGGGTGTGGATTGCAGGTCAATCACCACTAAATCGGCTTCCAGACCCGGTTTCAGGTTGCCGATGCGGTCTCCCAGGCCGAGGGATTTAGCCCCGCCCAAAGTCGCCATATAGAAGGCCTGGAAGGCATCAAGATTATTGCCGTGGACTTGGGCCACTTCGTAGGCTGCCTTCATGGTGTGGAACATGGAAAAGGAACTGCCGCCGCCGACGTCGGTGCCCAAACCCACGCGGACCGGCGGCGTTTTGGCCTGGGCCGCCGTGAAATCAAAAAATCCACTGCCGATAAACAGATTCGAAGTGGGGCAATGGGAAAGAGCGGTGTTGCTTTCCGAGAGCACAGCCCATTCCCGATCCGATAAGTGAATGGCGTGGCCGAGGACAGTTTTAGGCCCCAGCATGTCGTACTTTTCATAGACGCCGATATAGTCGGGACAGTCGGGAAACAGCTCCGTCACCCAGGCCATTTCTGCTTTGTTTTCAGAGGTATGGGTCTGCATCCAGGTCGTTGGATACTCCCGCATCAAGGCAGAAACGACTTCCAGCTGTTGTTCAGTGCTGGTCGGGGCAAATCTGGGCGTGATGCTATAGAGACTGCGGCCTTTCTCGTGCCAGCGTTCGATCAGGGCCGTCGATTGCTCATAGGCCAAATCTGGCGTATCCATCAGAAAATCTGGTGCATGGCGGTCCATCAGAACCTTGCCGGCCAGCATCCTCATATTGATTGCATCGGTGGCTTCAAACAGGGCATCTACGGATTGTTCGTGCACGGTGCAATAGATGGATGCTGTCGAGATGCCGTTTATAAGGCATTGATCCACATAGGCTTTTGCGCAAGTTCGTGCGTAATCCATGTCCCGGAATTTGCCTTCTTCCGGGAAGGTGTAGGTGTTCAGCCATTCAATTAACTGGGTGCCATAAGAACCAATTACCCCGAGCTGCGAATAGTGCACGTGGGTATCCACAAATCCTGCCATGATCAGCTTGTCAGCATGATCGTGAACGACATCAGCATCTGTGATTTGAGGTGACAGTTCTGCTGCGTTGCCAACGGCTTCGATCAGGCCATCTTGCAGGAACACAATTCCATCACTGATATGATGGTAAGCCGTTGATGAATCAACAATAAATGGATCATCTGTAAAGCTCAGAACCTGGCCGCGTAACACCGTTCTGGGCGCGTTGTTATTCATCATGTTTCTCTATTCGGGAGCAGCCTGAAGACTTGAATTCGTAACATGATTTCAATCACGTATTGATGCTCTGGTCAAACCCCGACAGGCAACGTAAAAGAGTGAACGACAATCATCAGAAAACCGGATCAGTAAATGTTCGCCATACTCGGCATGGGATTTGTTTTGGGCTTGCAGCATGCCATGGAAGCTGACCACGTTGCAGCGGTCGCATCCATTGTGGCTGGTCGCCGTCGTCCCGGTCATATCCTGCGTCATGGTTTGTTCTGGGGACTTGGCCACGCCCTGGCTTTATCGGCCTTTGCCGGTGTCGTTATCCTGGCCCGTGGAGAAATCCCGGAAAGTTTAGCTGCCGGCCTGGAACTGGCTGTGGGCCTCATGTTGATCATTCTGGGCGGGCTTGTTATCTGGCGGGTTATTCGCCAGCATCTGCATTTTCATGTGCACCAGCATCGCGACGGCAACACGCATTTTCACGCCCATAGCCACGCTGGCGAGAAGCTGGCTCATAAACAAAACAAACATCAGCACGAACATCCGAATAATGGCACTCGTCGCAGTTTGTTTGTGGGTGTGATGCACGGCCTGGCAGGGTCGGCGGCGCTGGTGGCGCTGGCGGCACCCGGACAGTGGCTTCAGGGCTTTGGATTTGTGGCTTTGTTTGGCCTGGGCTCTATCGCCGGGATGGTGTTACTTACCTCGGTCATCGCCTTGCCGATGATGTTTTCCGGCCGCCTGGTGACGGGCCTGAATAATGGCTTGCAGGTGATGATCGGCCTGGTCTCGATCGGTCTTGGTGGTTTTTATGCAGCTGAGCAAGCCCCGACAATATTGGGCCTTTTGACAAGCGCATAACTGCAGGTATTTTGTAGCTTTATAGGGTCAAAGCAACCGCAAAAAGGGAGCGACATGTTAGCAAATTTATTCAAAATCGCCATGTTTTCTACATGTGTGGCTGTATTATTGACGCACTCTTCCGCACAAGCCGAAAATCGCTTCATTACTGTTGCTTCGACAACTTCAACGGAAAGTTCGGGCCTGTTCGCCTGGCTGTTGCCAAAATTTACAGCTTGGTCAAAAAACGAAATGCAGGCAAAAATTGATGTGCGGGTCGTTGCTGTGGGCACTGGCGCGGCCATCCGACATGCGCGCAAGGGCGATGCCGATGTGTTGCTGGTGCATCACTTGCCTTCGGAAAAAAAGTTTGTGGCGGATGGTTTCGGCGTTCGCCGATATCCGCTGATGTGGAACGATTTTGTGTTGGTCGGACCCGTGGCTGATCCGGCGGCAGTGTCGGGCATGAAAGATATTACAAAAGCCCTGGCGGCGATCCACAGCAAAAAATCCTTGTTTGTGTCACGTGGCGACGACAGCGGCACGCACAAAAAGGAAATGCAATTGTGGAAGGCGGCAAAGCTTGAGCCGCAAAAACAGTCTGGCAGCTGGTATCGAGAAATTGGTGCAGGTATGGGGGCCGCCCTGAATATGGCAGCGGCGCAAAACGCTTACGTCATTTCCGACCGGGGCACCTGGTTGCGCTATCAAAACAGCAAAGGCCTGAAAATCCTGAGCGCGGGTGATGCACGTATGGTGAACCCCTATGGGGTGATCCTGGTGAATAAAAAACGCCACGCACATACCAAGTCGGCCCTAGGTCAAACCTTCATTGACTGGTTGTTGTCGAACGACGGTCAGGTCGCTATCGGTGATTATCGCATTGGCGGCAAGGTCTTGTTCCATCCAGGGGTACCGCCTGGTTCATGACAGCCGTTCAATCGTTTGATGTTGTTATCATCGGTGCCGGTCACAACGGTTTGGTTACCGCTGGCTATCTGGCGAAAAAAGGTCTTGCTGTAAAAGTCGTCGAACGTCGCGGTGTTGTCGGTGGGGCGGCGGTCACGGAAGAATTTCACCCTGGTTTCCGAAACTCGGTCTGTGCCTATACGGTCAGTTTGCTTAATCCGAAAGTGGTGGCGGACCTGGATCTTTATGCGCATGGCCTGAAGATTGTTGAGCGGCCTGTCTCGAACTTTTTGCCGACGAATGATGCCGGCTATCTTCACGCTTTTCCAGATCCGGATCAGATGCGGGCGGAAGTGGCCCGACATTCGACCCACGATGCGGACCAACTGGCTGACTATGAACAGACGATTGAACGCCTGGCCAATGTGCTGAAAAGTTTTGTGCTGGAAACACCGCCAAATTCGGGTGGTGGCCTGACCGGTATCTGGAAGGCTATCAAGTCCGGCAAGCGGCTTTATGATTTGAGCATCGAAGACCAGCGCGACCTGGCCGACATCATGACCATGAGTGCCGTCGACTTTCTGGATCGCTGGTTTGAAAATGATGCGGTCAAGGCGCTGTTTGCCTTTGACGGTATCGTTGGCACCCTGGCCAGTCCGTATCAAGCGGGCACGGCTTATGTCTTGCTGCATCATTGCTTTGGCGAGATCATGAAAAACCCGGGAGCCTGGGGCCATGCCATTGGCGGTATGGGCGCGATCACCCAGGCCATGGCACGTTCGGCGCAAGCCGCCGGTGCGGATATTGAAGTTGATGCCCCGGTCGCCGAGGTTTTGGTTTCGAACGGCAAGGCGAGCGGTGTTCGCCTGGAAGATGGTCGTGAAATTCAGGCCCGTGTTGTGGCCGCCAACGTAAATCCAAAACTGCTGTTTGGCCGATTACTTAATCAGCGCCAAGTGCCGCAAGACTTCTATAAACGCATGATGAACTGGCGTTGTGCGTCGGGCACGTTCCGTATGAATGTGGCATTGCGGGAATTGCCAGATTTCAGTTGCTTGCCGGGCACGACCCTGGCTCCACATCATACGGCCGGTATTATTCTGGCACCGGACGTGGGCTACATGGAAAACGCCTATATTGAGGCCCGGCAGTCTGGCTGGTCAAAAAATCCGGTCGTGGAGATGTTGATCCCCAGCACCATTGATCCAACCCTGGCACCTGAGGGTTGCCACGTTGCCAGTCTCTTTTGCCAGCACTTTGATTTTGATCTGCCGGGGGAACGTAACTGGGATGATGAACGCGAGGCCGCCGCCGATTGCGTCATCGAGGTGGTTAATCGCTTTGCCCCCAATTTTTCAGATTCTGTCATTGCCAGACAAATTCTCTCACCGCTGGATCTGGAGCGTGAGTTTGGTCTAATCGGCGGCGACATTTTCCACGGCACCCTGGACCTGAACCAGTTATTCAGTTTGCGACCCATCCTTGGCTATGCAGATTACCGTATGCCGGTGAAGGGCCTTTACTTATGTGGCTCAGGTGCGCATCCAGGCGGTGGGGTCACCGGCGCACCGGGTCACAATGCGGCCCGCGAGATTTTGCGTGATCTAAAGTAGTTTCATCTGAATTTGTTTTCATTTGAATTTATTTTGGGGTCAAGGTACACAATCGCCGATTCAGGCATTAGATTGAATTCCACGGTAAAGGCGGAGGGGGATTTTTGAATGTCAGGTGCAGCCGCGCGTGCCTATGAAATGATCAAGGCAGAGATTATCGCTGGCCGATTAGCCGGAAACACACGATTGAAAGAAGCCGAACTTGCAAAATTGACCTGCGTCAGCCGCACACCTGTGCGTGAAGCCTTGCGTTGGTTGGAAGCTGATGGCCTGGTTGTCATGAGTCCGAATTCAGGTGCTCATGTGGCCTTGTGGTCGGCACAGGATTTGCGCGAGATTACGGATCTCAGGGCTTTGCTGGAAAGTTTTGGCGCGTCCCTGGCCGCCAAAAAAATCTCGGCTGAACAAATCACACACCTTGAGGACCTGCAGTCGCGCATGGAGATTGCCATCGCTCAGGCTAATTCCGACTCGTTGGGTCAACTGGCCGGTCTGAACAAGGAATTCCATCTGGCGATTATCGAAGCCACCGGCAATGGCCGCCTGGTTTCAACCTTGCAGTCCATCGTTGAGGGGCCACTTATTTTCCGGAAATTCTCTGTTTTCTCGCCAGAACAAATTGAACGCAGTTTCTCTCATCATCGTGATCTTATTGCGGCGTTGAAAGTTGGCGATTCCGACTGGGCCGAATCCACCATGCGGTCCCACATTTTTGCCGCCCGCAGCGCTGACGAGAAACTTGAACAGGCGGCTGGGTCGGGGGACTTATAAGGTTTAGATTTGCTAAGGCTGAATTAAGAGATTACGTAATTCCGGACCCCGATCAGGAATCTCTGTAGCGAACAAGACTGCACCACATACTGTCAACTCCGCTGAGATTCCGGCTCGGAGGCCGGAGTGACGAAGTTGAGTGATTTCTGGACTCAGTCCTTCGCACCGTCCAAATCAATCGATGTTTGATAGGCGTAATGATCGCCACGCAAATACAGGTGCGTGACAGCCACAACGGTGTCGGTCGTGTCGGTGTAGACGTTTTCGACAAAGAACAAAGGTGTGCCGAAGCTGACGTCCAGAAGTCTGGCCAGATCACGATCCGTGGTTGTGGCTTCGACGGTCTGGTCCATACGTTTCAGTTCAATCTTGCAATCCTCGCGCATGAGATCTACAAAATTTCGCGTGCCCTTCATGTGGCCATCGTCGAAACCGGCCAGTCTTTCTGGTCGGGCATAATTGATATGACAAGAGATAATGTCATTTTTGATCCAGCGTAATCGACGTAGCGTCCACAGGGGACTATTGCCAGGCAGGCCCAGCAGTCGGGTCTCGCGGGCAGGTCCCGGGGCAATGTTGAAATCCAGTACTTTTTGCCGGACAGGTAAATTTTTGCCGCTGGCGGTATCAACCCATTCTGTGAAATTGCCCGACACCGCAATCTTCAGACGCAGGTCACGCGGCACGGCATTGACCACGGTGCCAATGCCCCGGCGTCCCGTCACCCAGCCTTCATCGGACAAAATTGCCAGGGCCTTGCGGATGGTGATGTTGCTGACACTAAACAAGTCTTCCAGTTCATTGGAAGGCGGGATGATATCACCCTCATTATATTCCGCACGGGCAATACGTCGCCGCAGGGTGTCAGCGACCTGCTGGTATTGAGGGGTAGAACCGGAAGCCGCCATGATCGCAGATCAGCCCGTCAGGATGGAGGATTGTTCACCGGGTTCTTGCAGAACTTTTCCGGGATTCATGATGTTATTGGGATCCAGTGCCAGTTTGATCGTTCGCATCACGTCCACAGCTTCGCCCAGCTCTTCCACCAGAAAATGTTTTTTGCCCAGACCAATACCGTGCTCACCAGTGCAAGTACCGCCAACGTCAAGTGCCCGGCGGATCATGCGGGCATTCAGGTCTTCGGCTTCCTTCAGTTCAGCTTCACTGTTGGGATCAATCAGGAAAATAAGATGGTAATTTCCGTCGCCCACGTGACCTAACATAGGGGCGGGGAAAGAGCAATTTTCCAGATCCTTTTTTGTGTCCATAATGCATTTGGTCAAACTGGACAGCGGCACGCAACAATCTGTGCCCCACATCTCGCAGCCAGGCCTCAGTGCCTTGACGGCCCAGGCGGCGTCATGCCGGGCTTGCCACAGGGCGTTGCGTTTTTCCTCCTGGGTTTCCCAGCGAAACTCACCGCCGCCATGATCGGTCATGATCTCACGGGTGCGCTCGATCTGTTCCTCAACACTTTTGGGGCCACCATTGAATTCCATAAACAAGGTGGGCAGAACAGGATAATCGAAGCCCGAATATTTGTTGATGGCATCCAGCTGCACGTCGTCCAGCAATTCAACACGGGCAATGGGAATACCCGCCTGAATAGTTTCCACCACACTGCTGACGGCAGCTTCAATGGTCGGGAAAGCAACCACCGCAGCGGCAATGCTTTCCGGTATGCCATGCAGGCGCACGGTGATTTCCGTCATGATGCCCAGAATACCTTCCGAGCCGACAAACAGTTGCGTCAGGTTCAAACCGGCGGCTGATTTTTTCGCCCGGTTTGAGGTTTTGATGATGCGCCCATCCGGCAGCACAACCTTGATGGCAACCACGTTGTCTTTCATGGTGCCATAGCGCACGGCATTGGTGCCCGACGCCCGCGTTGCCGTCATGCCACCGATGGAGGCGTCGGCACCGGGATCGACGGGAAAAAACATGCCCGTATCCCGGATGTGGTTGTTCAGTTGCTTGCGCGTGACACCGGCCTGGACGGTAGCATCAAAGTCATCTGGATTAACGGCCAGCACAGCATTCATACGGGTGACATCAACACTGATACCGCCGTGGATCGCCTGCACATTTCCCTCGACGGAAGTGCCGGTTCCAAAGGGCACAATGGGGCAGCCAAGGGCATTGCAGGTCTTGACGATTTCTGACACTTCTTCGGTTGTCAGAGGATAAGCCACGGCATCGGGCAGGGCAGCATGATGCCAGAATTCATCACGTCCGTGCTGGGCCAGTGCCGCTGGTGAGGTTTCGATCCGGTCCCCTAACAGGGCCTGGACCTGTTCAATCGCTTCGTTGATGTGCTGTTTGTTGCTCATGGTTCAAACCTCAAAAATTGAAATCTTTCATCAAATTTGCAAACCCGCGTCACTCCGGACTTGATCCGGAGTGACGGAGTGAATATTGCGAGCCATGTACTATCAAACTTATGCCTTGGCGAATTCATCGAAGGCAGCCATGGCTTCGCCGCCATAAACCGCCGCTGGACCACCACCCATTTCGATGGCAACGGTGACGGCTTCGGCAACTTCTTCCCGGCTGGCACCCTTTTGCTGGGCGGCCCGGGCGTGGAAGATTATGCAGCCTTCACAGCGAATGGCGACAGCGATGGAGAGCGCCATTAGTTCCTTGGTTTTGCCGTCCAGGGCTCCGTCCGATGTTGCTGACTTCATCAGCGCCATATAACCCTTCATAGCTTCAGGTGCTGCCTGAAACATGGTGCGGTTGTTTAGATCGATTTCGCGGGCGCGATCGAGGTAGTCCTTGCTCATAATATTGTTTCCTGATCCAGGGTTTATTCCGCCGCCAGGGCCTGTTCCGGAATTTCGAAAAGGTTGGCGATGTCGTTGACGAAAGCGATGCCGTCGGCACCATCGATAAAGCGATGGTCAAAGCTGAGGCTGCAATTGATCATCGGTCCTGCCTCCAGTTGTTCATTGACAACACGAGGCCGTGTCTTGATGCGCGAGACCCAAAGAATGGCCGTCTGTGGCGCATTGATGACGGGGCGACCAGACAGGATGCTGGCTTGTTCCATGCCGCCGGTATTGGTCAGGGTAAAAGTCCCGTCGCGAAAATCGGCGGACTGCAACTGATTGTTGCGGCCCCGTTCAACGGTCTCTGCCAGGTTCCGCGCCAAAGCAAACAGCGTTTTGGTCTGGACATCGCGCAGGACCGGTACCGTCAGGCCACGTTCACTGGCCAGGGCGAGGCCCAGATGAACCCCGGGATGCAACAGCAGGCCGCAGGTTTCTTCGTCAATGGTGGCGTTGAAGCGGGCATGACGTGTCAGGGCGGTGGCAATGCATTTGGCGAGAATAACCGTCATGGAGAGTTTCAGGCCATCTGCCTCGGCAGCCGGGGCCAAACGTTCCTGCAGGGCTAACAGGCCGTCTGCCGGAACCTCAAAATTCATGGTCGTATGGGCCAGGGTGTGGACGGAATGGGCCATACGCTCGGCCATGGTGGCCCGCACGCCGCTGGGGGCTTCGCGCTGTGGTTCCGCCGTTGACAGGTCCGGGCTGGTTGTATGCGTGGTTGCAGCCGGGGCCGTCGTTTTGGACGTTGCCGCTTCGATGTCACGACGCAGGATGCGTCCACCTTCACCGCTGCCCGTCAGGGTGCCAAGGTCGATACCTTTTTCTGCTGCCAGCTTGCGTGTCGAAGGGGCTGCGACAACGCCGCTGACGGACGTCGCCACAGCCGTCACAACCGGCGCTGCCACAACCGGTGCTGGATCGGGGGCATGTGCCGTTGCTGCTTTCGGGGCGGCGGTGGGTTCTGCCCTGGCCGCAGGGCTCTCGACTTCTGAAGTTGCTGCACCGTCGTCTTCGATCCGCATGAAGACGCTGCCGACCAACACTGTGTCACCGGGTTGCCAACATAGCTCGGTCACTGTTCCGGCCCGTGGGGAGGGCAGTTCCACATCTACCTTGTCAGTGCTGATGGTGGCGACAAGATGGTCTTCGTCGATGCGCTCGCCGGTCTTGACCGTCCAGTTGATTAACAGGGCCTCGCTGATGCCCTCGCCGATGTCGGGCAAAATAAATTCGTACATCAGAATTCAAACTCCGTAATGTGAAACATTCAAACTTTGAGTTCGTTAGAACTCGAAAGACATAATACGTTCAATGGCCAGTTGGATGAGTCCGGCATTTGGCCGGTAATAGTCATCGCCGATGCTGAAATGATAGGGCACGTCCGGGGCCGCGACACGCTGGACCGGTGCATGCAGGTAGCCAAAGGCCTTTTCCTGGACAACGGTGGCGAATTCGGCGCCAAGGCCCATGCTGAGAGGGGCTTCATGCACGATGATCACCCGGCCCGTACGCTTGACAGATTTCAGGATGGTCTCGATGTCATAGGGAATAAGGCTGCGCAGATCGATGACCTCGGTTTCGATGCCGGTCGTCAGGGCCAGCTCATCGGCAGCCTTGATGGCCTCATATAAAACCGGACCATAAGTAATGATAGTGACATCATTGCCGGGTCGGACGATCCTGGCCTTGCCGATTTCCGCAGGTTTGCCGTCTCTCTCGAAGGAGGCCGACAGCGAGCGATACAGTGGCACCGGTTCGATCAACAATACCGGGTCCGGGTCCTGGACGGCGGCCAGCATCATGCGATAGGCATCTTCCGGTGTGCTGGGGCAGAGCATCTTCACGCCACCGTGGTGAACAAAATAGGCCTCAACACTTTGACTATGCCAAAAGCCACCCTTGATGCCCCCGAAGGACGGCACCCGGATCACCATGGGGCAGCTGTATTGTCCACCCGACGCCCAGCGATAGCGCGCGGCACAAAACATGATGTGTTCAAAGGCGTCGTGGATGAAGCCGGAAAACTGGATTTCGACAATCGGTTTCAGGCCATACATGGCCATACCGACGGCGTGGGCCACAATACCTTTTTCATCCAGCGGCGTATCGATCACACGGCGCGATCCAAAACGCTGATGCAACCCGGTCGAGGTGCGAAATATACCGCCGGCAAGACCGACATCTTCACCCATCAGGATGACATCGGGATCGGCGTCCATGGCATCCGACATACCCGCCTTGATGGCTTCAAGCACCGTGGTTTCGTTGGCTGCCGTAGCGGCTGCCTTGTTCATGACTTTATTCATTTCTGGCCCTCCCGGCGTTCAAGCTCGGCAATGTCAGCCAAAAGATGAGCTTTTTGTTCTTGCAGCAGCCAGGTCTGTTCTTCGTAGGTATCGTCGAACATGGTTGCGGGGGTGGGGAAATCCATGGCCTCGGCTGCCTTGATGGCGGCGGATATTTCCGCTTTACAACGAGTCCACAGGGCGTCCTCTTTTTTCTTGTTCCATAATTTCCGACGCTCAAGATACTTGCGCAGTCGGGTCAGCGGGTCCCACGGCACCCAGACATCAACATCGGCCTGTTCACGATATAGATCAGGATTGTCGGACGATGTGTGATAGCCCATGCGATAGGTGACGGCCTCGATCAGGGTGGCCCCTTCATCATGGCCCATGTCGCGGGCTTCCTTGACCACCGAATAGACCGCGAGGGCATCATTGCCATCGACCACAAGATTGCGCACCCCGTAAGCATCACCTTTTTCTGCATAAGTCGCCGAAGCGGTTTGTGTAGATTGCGGTGTGCTGATGGCCCAGCCATTGTTTTCGCAGATGAAGACGACAGGGGGTTTGTGCACACCGGCAAAATTCAGGGCGCTGTGGAATTCACCGCGCGACGATGAGCCATCACCGAACATGACCATGAAGTTGGTGGCATCGCCTTTGATCTTGGCGGCCATGGCCATGCCACAGGTGTGGGGGAGATAGGAGCCCACCTGGGTTGTTGTCGGCACAATGTTGTAGCGCCGGTCTCCCATCAGGGTTGGCAAGCGACGGCCCTTGAAAGGATCGCCGTCTCGGCCAAAAAACTGGGCAAAAAGCTGCACCAGCGGCACACCGCGCAACAACATCACACCGGGATGGCGATAGCCCATGACGATCCAGTCGTCGTCCTCATAAGCCAGGGTGGCACCATTATGTACGGCTTCCAGACCACAATGAGGGATCCAGAATTCAATCCGGCCGGAGCGCTGCAATATCCAGCCCCGGTCATCGATGGCCCGCACCATGACCATGGTCTCATACATATGTAGCAGTTTTTCAGGGGCAATGTCCGGCTCGGGCAAGTCGCCCGTCAGCTTGCCCTGGTCGTCGATGACCTGGCGAATGTTGTTGGCGGCTGCGTTTTGCAACGGACAAACCGGTCCAGGGGGCTGATCACGTTTAGTTGTCTTGGCGTCAGTGGCAGATGATTTAGGTGACTTCATGTGAAGGGGCCTCATCAAGTTTTATAAACGTATATAAGTATACTTAAGTACTTTAATGAGTCAAAGATAAAAGCGAGTTCGGGTTTATCCGAACCGCAACGTTTCATGATTGCAATATCCTTTGCAATCTAACGGTAAACCTGTGTTTCAGATCAAAACTGAAACACCTCTATTAACCATGCGTCAACCATAACGGCGTAATTAATGTACCGAACGTAAGAGCCAGAGCTATTGCAAGGGAAATGCAACATGCCCGAATCTGTTGAAATCTATATGGCTTTGCCCGGTCAAAAGCTGGAAGACGGCCAGATGACCATGTCAAACGACATCGATACGCGCGATGACGCCAAATATGACGCCGAGCAACGCTGCGCCAAAAATCCGGCCTTCGAAAAAGTGGTCTATTACGTCACATCAGACGACGGCGACTTCAAAACCTTCTTTTCTTACAAAAACCCGAACGTGAAGGCTGCTGCTGCTGCGGACATGCACGGTAGTGGCGGTGCCAGAAAAAAGAAAAAGGCGGTAAAGAAAGTCGTCAAAAAATCTGCCTGGCAAAAATTCCGCTCGGTTTTCGAAGCGTAACAGTCAGATTTAGTCAGCCTGCCCTGTCTGAAAAAGGTCTGATGACGCGAACAGGGTTGTTCCCGTTAAACCCCGAAGGCAATCTCGCCCCTAATTCGTCAATAACAAGCCATCAAACCCCATGTGGGGCACGCATCGCTGGTCAGCGCCTGCGATCCAATCTATATAATGCCCTATCATGAACACCGCACGAACCCACACACCCAAAAAACTGTTTTCCTGGCGCAAGCATTGGGCTCATCGCTTGGGACCGTCGCCATTTCTGCCTATGAGCCGAGCGGAGATGGATCAGCTTGGCTGGGACAGTTGCGACGTGATCCTGGTGACGGGTGATGCCTATGTGGATCATCCCAGTTTTGGCATGGCGGTTATTGGCCGGGTGCTGGAAGCCCAGGGCTTTCGCGTTGGCATCATTGCCCAACCTGACTGGCAGACCGCCGACCCTTTCAAAATCCTCGGCAAGCCCAATCTGTTTTTTGGCGTCACCGGCGGCAATATGGATTCGATGGTCAACCGTTACACGGCGGACCGTCGCCTGCGCCATAACGACAGCTATACGCCCGACGACGAAGGCGGCAAGCGCCCGGACCGGGCCGTCATCGTCTATACCCAGCGTTGCCGGGAGGCTTATAAGGATGTGCCGGTGATCGTCGGTGGCATCGAAGCCTCGCTGCGCCGTATTGCCCATTACGATTATTGGTCCGACAAAGTGCGCCGATCTGTGCTGGTCGACAGCAAGGCCGACATGTTGATGTATGGCAACGCCGAACGCGCCATCGTCGAAGTTGCCCACCGTCTGGCCAAAGGCGAGCATCCGTCTGATATGCGTGATGTGCGTGGTACGGCGTTTATGCTGCGCAAAGTGCCGGAAGACTGGTCAGAGCTGGATTTGCACGAGCTGGAAGGGGAGGGCGAAACACCCGAGGCCCATAAATACACCTCGCCCCTCAAGACGGATGATAAAACCGTTGTACGTCTGCCGGCTTTTGAACAGGTGCGGGACGATCCGGTTCTCTATGGCCATACATCCCGCATTTTGCATCAGGAAAGCAATCCCGGTAATGCACGGCCCCTGGTGCAAACCCACGGGGATCGTGAGCTGTGGCTGACGCCGCCGCCCGTGCCCCTGACGACGCCAGAGATGGATGGCGTCTTTGATCTGGATTATGCCCGCAGCCCCCACCCGGACTATGGCACCGCCCGCATTCCGGCCTGGGAGATGATCCGCTTTTCGGTCAATATCATGCGTGGCTGCTTTGGCGGTTGCTCCTTCTGTTCCATCACTGAACATGAAGGCCGCATCATCCAGAACCGCTCGGAAGGATCAATCCTGCGCGAGATCGAAGCCATTCGTGACAAGGTCGATGGTTTCACCGGCATGATCTCGGACTTAGGCGGCCCCACGGCCAACATGTACCGCATGCAGTGCAAGGACCCCAAGATCGAACAGGTCTGTCGGCGGTTGTCTTGTGTTTATCCTGATGTTTGCAAAAACCTGAAAACCGATCACGACCCGCTGATCAAACTTTATCGCAAGGCTCGCGATATCAAGGGTGTCAAGAAAATCGCCATTGCCTCGGGCCTGCGTTATGACCTGGCCGTAAGATCCCCCGCCTATATCAGAGAGCTCGCCAAACATCATGTGGGCGGTTATCTGAAGATCGCGCCAGAGCATACGGAAGACGGCCCGCTCACCAAGATGATGAAGCCGGGCATTGATGCTTATGACCGCTTCAAAACGATGTTCGATGCGGCCTCAAAAGAAGCCGGAAAAGAACAATATCTGATTCCATATTTTATCGCGGCCCATCCTGGCACCACCGATGAAGACATGATGAACCTGGCGATCTGGCTGAAAAAAAATGGCTTCCGGGCGGACCAGGTGCAAACGTTCCTGCCGTCACCCATGTCACTGGCCTCAGCCATGTATTATTCCGAACGCAATCCCCTGCGTCCTGTGCGTCGCGAAAATACAGAAATCGTGCGCACCGCCAAGGGCTTGAAACAGCGCCGCCTGCATAAGGCCTTCTTGCGGTATCATGACGCCGAAAACTGGCCCTTGTTACGCGGTGCCCTGAAAAACATGGGCCGGGCTGACCTGATCGGTAATTCTAAAAAACACCTGATCCCCACTTGGCAGCCAAAGGGCACCGGCGTTAAAGGTAGCGACGCCGGACGCGGTCGGCAGGGTCAGAAAAATGGCCCGCAGTCGTTTGTCACAACCCATTCGGGTGATGGCCGTCGACCCAAGTCAGTTGGTAAAGGGCGTAAGCCTGCACGGCGGTAGATTGCGCAAAAACCAAACTCACCAGAAACTCCGGATCAAGCCCGGAGTGACGGAGCGTTTGGTTGCTTCGCCATTCACAACTACGTCACCCCGCACTTGATGCGGGGTCCATGCTTTTACCACGAGGGATACCTCTATCTTACAGGCGTAGACCCCGCATCAAGTGCGGGGTGACGTGATGTGCTGTTATTTTGACGTTAGTCGTTTAGCCACTCCATCAACGGCTTCAGTTCCTTGTGGAACTTCAACGTGGTCTTCGCCGGCGTCTGCCATTGCTTCGCTGTGACATCATCAAAGTCCCGCCACAAAGCCAGGCCCTTGCGGCGTAGTAACGCGCCTTGTTCATGGTCTTTGTCGAAACCTGAGGGCACGCGCTTTAACTCGGGCTTATCCAGCCGCCAGCCTTTTTTCTGATAGCCTGTCAGAAGTTTGGCAAGATCAGCACCGTCAGGACCCGCGATCCGTTCCCGGTAATTGACCAGGGCTTGTTTTTCGAAACCCATGCAGCCACCACCAACAACGATATTGTCGGAATACAGGCCAAAAAAGTAGCCGGGCTTTGTGTTGCCGCCAGAGCCAAAAAAACCCACATGCAGGTGCGTGTTATAGGGTGTTTTGTCTTTGGAAAAACGCACGTCGCGATGTTGGCGAAAAACCTTGCCGCTGACCTCATGACCAGCGATTTGGGACAAGCCATGGGCGACTTCATCGCAGAACAATTCAGCAGGTATTTTGATGCAACCGTCGAATTCAGATTTGTGGTCTTTGAACCAGGCGCGCTCGTTATTTTTTTCAAGCTGCCCCAAAAACCCGGCGGCTTCGGTTATGAACGTTTTCATCTTGGTTTCATTTTGGTTTCAGGGCCCCTACAAATTGCGCGGCAAAATCGAGCCAGCTATCAAGGCCTGCATCAATGGCCGCATCTGCATCAACCCAAATGATACCGCCCATGGGTCGTCCGGTGATATCCATCGGCGATGTGCCGGGTTTCGCCAGGGCTTGCGCTTCCAGCTCCTTGCCGATGCGAAACATGAACCGGCCGACTTCCACGCCGCACAGCATGTTGCCGTTCAACATCCAGCAATAACCGCCGAACATCTTTTTCTCGGTAATGCCAGCCCGGTCTTCAACGGCCTGGCGCATCAGGTCTGCAAGATGTGGATCAAATGGCATGCTTCTTCCCCCTGAACTGAAGCTTGAAGCCTAACCTGGCGTTTCCCAAAAGACCAGAACAAAAAGGGAACCTGTAGATTATTCCAGACCATGGATTTTGGCAAAAGGGTCCCAGGTCGCATCCTTGTGCCAGTTATATTCAGTTGCAATAGCAACCTTTTTCGCCGATTTTTCGTCCAATAGTTCGGCGATGACGGCAAGGGCCATGTCCATTCCGGCAGAGACACCCGACGACGTGACAAATTTACCGTCCCAGACCCAGCGCGCCTGTTTTTGCCAGTCCACATTTGGGCCAAATGATGTTGCCCACTTGAACGACATCTTGTTGGTCGTGGCTTTTTTGCCGTCCAGCACACCAGCCGCCGACAGCAAGGTACTGCCGGTGCAAACGGAGGTCACCAGTTCAGCCGTCTCGGACTGTTGGCGCACCCAGGTCAATACGGCTTGATTGTCGAGCAAGGCCTCTGTGCCAAAACCGCCGGGGACCAAAAGCATGTCATATTTTTTGTCGTCAGAGATCAGGGCATCAATGGCCGTACGGGGACCAGAACGACCGCCAACGGGTTCAGCCGTTTCCGCCACCATATGAATATCAAACTCATCCTTGAGAATGCCAAACATTTCCAGCGGTCCGTAAACATCCAGCAATTCAAAATCATGGAAGAGAAGTGTGGCAAGTGTACGCATGTTTTTGTCCTGGTTTAAAAGTCTTGATAATCGCCCTTTTCATAGGCGTCTCGCAGGGCGAATTTCTGGATTTTTCCGGAGCCTGTCAAAGGGAACTCGCTGACGGATATCCAGCGCACCGGTGTTTTGTGGGCGGCCAGGTGATGGCGGCAGTGGGCGACGAGGTCTTGTTTTTCGAAGTCTTGTCCGCTTTCGGGTCGGAAAAAACAGGCGACGATCTCACCCCATTTTTGATCTGGCAATCCGACCACGGCAACCTCGGCAACAGCCGGGTGCTCCAACAATATATTCTCGATTTCGACCGGGAACAGATTTTCACCGCCGCGGATTATCATTTCCTTGACCCGGCCAGTGACTCGGACAAAGCCACGGCTGTCCATGGTGCCCAGATCACCGGTATGCAGCCAGTTTAAATTGTCGATGGTGGCAGCAGTAGCCTCCGGGTTGTCGTTATAGCCGATCATGTTGCAATGACCCTTTGAACAAATCTCCCCGACAGTGCCCAGGGGAACAACTTCATTGCTTATCGTCGATCGAATGGAGATGCCAATTTGCGGCAGGGGCTGGCCCACGGTTTCACAGACATCCTCAAAGGAATCCGTGGTCCGCGTCTGGGTTACAACGGGGGAGGTTTCTGTCTGGCCATACACAGTTTCGAACCCGCAGCCAAAGGTCTTTTGTACCTGGCGGATCAGCTCCGGCGGCACCATGGACCCGCCCGATACCGTCGCCTTCAGGGAAGAATAATCCGTTGGTTCAAGGCGGTTGGCCTCCAGCATGCCGATCAGCATGGTCGGTACGCCCAGGGCAAATGCAACACCTTCTTCTTTGATCAAGCGGTTGGCATCGCCCGGATCAAAAATCTTGGCGAGATACATTGTGGCGCGGCTTTGCATCACGCCCAGGGCCGCGATGGCGCAGCCGCTGGTATGGAACATGGGCATGAAATTAAGCCAGATATCACCCGGTTCCACGCCCAGTCGCCGGGTCACCAGCCGGGCATTATTTGTCAGGCCGAGATGGTGCAATATGGCCCCTTTGGGGAAGCCTGTGGTGCCAGACGTATATTGGATTTGTGCCGCGTCTGCCGGTTTGACATTGGGTAAGTCGGCGATACGGTCGCCGGTTGCATACATTGCAGCCCGGTCTTCCATGATGTTGACTTCACGCACAACTTCAATGGGGGGGCAAATTTCGGCAGCGATTTCTGCCATGGGATTGCCGCGATATTCCTCCGTCAGGAACAGGGCCACGGCACCAGATTGCTTCAGCACATAATCCAGTTCTTTGCCCTGATAGGCCGGGTTAATGGTTACCAGCACCAGGCCCGCCAGGGCGCTGGCATATTCCATCACAAGCCATTCCGGCGTATTGGGCGACCAGACCGCCAGGCGCTCACCAGGCTCGAACCGGCTGGCCAGGGCCTGGGCCAATTCTTCGGCGTCCGCCAGCATTTCAGCGTAAGTCCAGCAACGCCCCGTCTTGCCCTCCATGGTCACTTCCACCAGGGCCAGCTGGTCTGGCACATCTGCGGCGATCTCGCGCAACAGTCCACCAACCGTCGTCTGAAGAACCTCCGCATCTTCCTGTGGCGGCATATATGATTCTGTCAGTTGAACGTCATACTGCTGGTCGGTCATTGGGTGCCTTTATTGGTTGCGTCCTGTCTGCCATCAAACACTCCGTCGTGCCGGACTTGAATAGGCATCCATGCCTGCGTCCAAAGGAATAAATTTATTCCAAAAGCGTAGACCCCGTATCAAGTACGGGGTGACGGAGTGAGTAGGTGTGAGGTCATAGGTGATTATCCCGACATATAAGACAGCTTGCCGAACCGGGCTAAGTGATGATCGACATCGCCGAACATAACTTCGGCAACCGCCATGCGTTTGACAAAGTCGCCCAGTTCATATTCTGCCGTCATGCCGATGCCACCATGCATCTGAATGGCGGACTGACACGACGTATGGCCGCGCTCCCCCAGATAGACTTTGGTTGATGACACCGCTTTGCCGCGCATCGCGGCATCGTCGCTGTCAGCCATCATGCTGGACCGGTAGACCAGGGACTGGGCATTTTCATATTCGATCAGCATATCGGCCATGTGATGCTGCAAGACCTGGAATTTGCCAATGGGTTGGCCAAATTGTTCGCGTATTTTCAGATATTCCAGGGTCAGTTCGTTAACCCTGGCGAAGGCGCCCAGGGATTCCGCACACAAGGCAGCGGCGGCCTGATCGGCAACCTGTTCCATGATGACCCAGGCTTGACCGACGGTACCCAAAACAGCTGACGGTGTGATGCGCACATTTTCCAGGGTGATGTCTGCCCCACCGCGACCATCCAACAAGGCATAACCTTCACGGGTGACACCATCCGCATCTGCATCAACAATAAATAATGTCAGGCCGTCTTCACTACGGGTCTCGCCACTGGTGCGGGCCGAGACAATAATTTTGTCGGCCACGTCACCGCCCAGCACGACGCTTTTTACACCACTGAGAATGTAATCATCACCATCAGCTGCGGCGCGGGTTGAAACCTCGGCCATGTCAAAGCGCGATCCGGGTTCCGTCAGGCCCACGGCCATTTTCAGATCACCTGAAATGATTTTTTCGATCAGATCAGATTTTTGCGCGTCCGATCCAGCCAGCTTCAGGGCACCACCCGCCATGATGACGGTGGGAATATAGGGCTCCAGCGCCAGGTGGCGACCCAGTTCAATGGCCACAACCATGGCATCGACCGAGGTCCCATCGAGGCCGCCCATATCTTCCGGAAAGGGCAGGGCCAGCAGGCCCATCTCGGCGTAGGCTTTCCAGATGTCTTCGCTGTAACCCGGACCTTCGGCGACCAGTTTGCGGCGCACATCCACGCTGTAACTGTCGGACAATAATTTTTGCAGACTGTTGCTGAACAGAACCTGCTCTTCGCTATATCCAAAATCCATGGTTCTACAGTTCCAGTATTGCTTTGGTGATGATGTTCTTTTGTACTTCCGTCGAGCCACCATAGATCGTGGTCTTGCGTCGGTCGTAATATAGCGGTGAGCGCGCTGCCGCATAAGCAGGCCCCACGGCCTTGCCATTCCAGTCCGGCTCCAGCGCCCCTTGTTGCCAGGGCAGGGCATAGGACCCGGTGGCTTCCATCTGCAATTCAGCGAAGCGCTGTTGCAACTCAGAGCCACGAATTTTTAACACGGATGCAATGGCCCCTGGTGTGCCTTCGTCGCCAATATCAAACAACATGCGCATGTTGGTTAACTCCAGCGCGGTCAGGTCAATTTCGGCCCGGGAAAGGCGCGCCTGGAACAGGGGGTCTTCGATCAAGAGCTTGCCGTTTTTGCGCTCAGACCGGGCGATGGTCTTCAGGTTTTCCAGATCATTTTTGCACAAACCCACACCGGCGATCCCGGTGCGCTCGTTACCTAACAGGAACTTGGCATAGGTCCAGCCTTTGTCGACTTCACCGACCAGATTTTCCTTCGGCACCCGCACATCTTCCAGGAACACTTCGTTGATTTGTACGTCGCCATCGATGGTCAAAATGGGGCGCACTGAAATGCCAGGCGTTTTCATATCGATCAGCAGGAAGGAAATACCGGCCTGCTTTTTAACGTCCGTATTGGTGCGCACCAGACAGAAAATCCAGTCGGCATATTGCGCCGTGGTGGTCCAGGTCTTCTGGCCGTTCACAACCCATTCATCGCCTTCCAGTACCGCCCGTGTTTTTAAGGAAGCCAGATCAGACCCGGCCCCTGGCTCAGAAAAGCCCTGACACCAGAATTCTTCGCCTGACCGGATGGTCGGCAAATAACGTTCTTTCTGGGCATCGTTGCCAAAATGAATGATCACCGGCCCCACAAGACGCGTACCAAAGGGTAACTGGCGTGGTGTGCCAGCCGCAAAGCATTCTTCATCAAAGATATTCGACTGCACCGGCGTCCAGTTCGTGCCCCCATGTTCGGTCGGCCAGTGTGGTGCGACCCAGCCCTGTTCGTTCAGCGCCTTGTGCCAGCGATAATAATCATCCTTCTTGAACCGAATACCCGCCTTGGCCCGCTCGCCAATGTCTTTTGGGAATTTGTTCTCAAGAAAGCTGCGCACTTCCAGCCGAAAGGCTTCGTCTTCAGCACTGTAATTAAGGTCCATGGGGTCGTCCTGTATTCGTCCTGGGATGGATTGAAAGTCGAATATTAGTTCGCTTGCTAACTATTTATTTTACCCTGTCAGATTAAATCTGTGAATAGGCACCATCAACATATTTTTGACCCAAATCTTAGTCGCTTTCAGGACTCCGGGTCGAGCCCGGAGTCCTTGCAAATTACTTGGCGACAGTCGTGATCCTGAAATTGGGGGGCTTAAGTTGCGGGAAAAGTTACAGGGGCAGGGAGGGGAGCGCCAGTATGACGGCCTATGGGAAATACTAAATGCCCTCACCCCCACACCCTCCGTCATGCCGGACTTGATGCGGCATCCATGATGAGGTCGAAAATTTGTACCTGATTTGAATTGTTGAACAGATACTATCTTTGATGTTTCCAGACCAACCCATGCGGAAGTGTGGGGGGGTGCACAGTACCCGACTCTTTTCATAACACCAACTCTATCAACGGTTTCCGAGGAATGTTTGGTTTGAATAAAGCCATCATATAGTCGCGGATTTCCAATTCAGACATTTTGACCATGGCTTTTCTGA
>Ga0233449_1000930_pt1 | contig 29598 bp, 30 predicted proteins | sample SI_124_October20_FD_183012 | JGI IMG/M metagenome (GOLD analysis project Ga0233449, IMG submission 183012) | Seawater microbial communities from Saanich Inlet, British Columbia, Canada - SI_124_October2016_200_MG | ecosystem: Environmental > Aquatic > Marine > Inlet | place: Canada: British... | reverse complement strand
CATTCATTGAAGGGGACGTCCGTTCACAGACGACATTATTTCCAGACCAGCTTGATGATTATATCGCCCCGGACAATGTGGTTCGTGTGATTGATGCCATCTGTTATACCTCCAAACAACTTTCGCCACATCGGGATGCATATTTTCTAGCATTTTAGATTTGTTGTATGTTCCTTCTGGGTTGTATCCCGTCTTTTTGAACGTTTCATTATCAGTCTTTTCAGCATGATAAAATTCCGAAGAATTGCCGCCCTTAACAGTTTGAGTAGCTGCCTTGTCTTGCAGATAAGCGTTGAACTGTATTGTGCAATCGCCATCTTTCAGCACACGAAGAGAAAGATCAGTATCTTCGTTATAACGTCCACGCCACCGAAATTTACAGTTATTATCGATCAACAAAGTCGAGTAAATTCTCGTGTTCTTTACAAATGGAGGATGTTTTTGATTAGGAACTGCGAAAAAGCGATACTGAAACCCAGCTAGGTTGCCTAGCCGGCGCGCTCTTCTCTCCCTACAATTAGCTCTTTATCGCCGCTACTATTTTTTGTATCAGCGCGTTTTGAAATTGTTCTCCGTTTACTTCACGGCGGTTATCGTTGCCTTGCCTGACGACGACCAAATCCATACTTGGAATTATATAGCTATGATTTTGATTGTGACCGCGTGACATAAAGAGATCTTTTGGCACATCCGCCACATTATCCATCACCCAGAAAGAATAACCGTAGCCATTTGGTGTTGAACCGTCGTCCCGTTTATAACGACTAGTCGCGAGCTTAAGCCAGCTTTGCGGCACCAGTTGCTGATCCATCCAGCGGCCTTCATTTAACCAAAGATAGGCGAGCCTTGCAAAATCTCTGGCTGTGCAGCGAAAAGTACTGCCGGCAATTGAATTTATCCCATAAGGACTTGCGCTGCCGTCGGCACCATAAGCATCACACCCTGTATCACCCCCAACGCCCCAACCGGGTATTTCCGCAAAATTAAGTTCAAAACCATTGGAATAGGGCATATCGCGGTAACGATTATCACGAAGCCCAATAGGCATGCCAATCGGGCCAAGAACTTTATCGTAAACGTAGGGGCCAAGGCCTTGGCCAGAAATATTACGGATCGCCAGCGCCATCTGTTCCATACCGAAATTGCTGTACATAAAATCGCTTCCCGGCTCAAACAGCAATGTATCGTGTGCGGCTACACCGTCAAAATTCCACCAGCCAAAGCAGTATTCATGCATTTGATATGCGCCGCTAAATCCCGGATGATGCCTTCTCGTGCCGGTCCCGAGCCACGGTTCCGGTCCCGCATGCCCCGATGTCATGGAAAGCACGTGCTTAACTTTGATGTTCTTTTTGCGCGCATCAGTAATCGGCTGATCCCAGATTTGCGGTATCAGTGAGCTTTCTTTAGTCTCCCCGACCAGATAACTTTCCAGATTAACCTGATCGCTATATTCATCAAGAAAAACACCCGCGCCAGTGCCAAACACTGATTTGGTGGATGACTTCATATCATTACAGGTTTTTGCCGTCCAGTTTGCCGGTCCGCCTTCGCTACCGGTGACATAGCTTTCACCGATCAGCTTTCCTTTATGAATAATAAGAAGCGCCGCCCCGCGGCTGGTACTGACTTGCGCCTGGTCGTGATAACGGATCGCTTCCATCAGTTTGCCGGCATCAATATCAGATAGTCCATTTGCGTCATAGCGACGCCAGCCCCCCTGATCTTCCGGCGGCGGAAAATAAATACCATCTGCATTGGTATTCGTTTGTGCAAATGCATTTAGCGGCAGTGAGGCAAGCCCCACGCCTATAGCCGCTTGACTGGCCGTATTTAAAAACGCTCTTCTGGAAAGTCGATTTATTTTAGTCATTTTAGTTTTCCCTAATCTAGTCGCTAAATTCATTTTGATTTTGTTCTAGTAACCTCGTTCCAGACAACCGTATTGGCGGCGGCGTAGGTTTTAAGTTTATTGATGTAAGACTTTTTTTCCTCGTCGGATAGCCATAACGCTCTAAAAGCATTGAGCATCAAACGCGTCATATCCGCTTTTGAAAATTCTCCAGCTTCTTGAACCAATATCATCATATTACTCAGGTAACCGCTTTCAAACTGACCCGGATCATCTGAATGAAGCGACACGCACACACCATTATCATCAAGCTTTCTGATCGCATCAATGTCCTGCGGCTCAGGATCACTGGTTCTTTTGACGGGGCTCCCGGTTAGACAGATATTTCGCTCTCTAAGGGCGGTGACTAATTCCGCATCGTTAACCGCGTCAAGTCCATGATCAATTCGGTCTAACTTTATAATATCAAGCGATTGCCATATATGTTTTACGGAATCCTGCACATGAACATCGTGATGGCCGGTCAGGTAATAGCCTTCCCGTCTCGCGCGGGCGAAGACGTCTTTAAATTTAAGGGGTGGGTTGCCATATTCCGGCCCTGAGTCCATACCAAAGCCAATGATTTTATCTTTATAATTCTCGGCTTGCTCCAACGCTTCAATGGCGCTTTGGACACTAAGGTTCCTATTTATGCACATGATCAAATTAACTTTTATGCCAAAAGCTTTTTCACCTTCAATACGCCCTTTATCAATACCGTTAAAAAATTCATCGAAGCTGATACCGCGCCTTGTATGTTCTTGGGGGTCAAAAAACAAATCCACATAAATAATATTATTTTGATCTAAAATACGCAGTAGTTCATAGGTCGCGTTATAAAAATCATCCTGTGTCTTTAAAACCTGCAAGGCTTTATTATAATGTGAAAGAAAACCGTTAAGGCCCGGTTCCCGGTTAGATAAAGATTTTTTAACATCGTCAGCACTATTAAAAAAATTTAAATCATTGTTATTTGCCAAACGCGATACGGTCTGCGGATCTAATGATCCTTCCAAATGCAAATGAAGTTCCGCCTTAGGCATCTGTTCTAAAAACGCTCTCATATCGGCGTTATTTTCACCAGCATAACTTTGCGCCGCAGTGACCAGAAAACCAAACATAACAACTACGTTAAGCCAGACTGCGAACCAGTTCTTCTTATTCTTACGGCTTAAAAAACGGACCAATTTCATCATATTATCCACTTATATTTTCTCGACCTAAGGCCTTATTTGTCGGTTACTCGGGGCCATTTTTTTTCAGATTTATCTCGATCTGCTCATCCGTATAACTTAAAAATTCCCCAAATCTACTGGCCACTTCCCGCCGCGCCACACGGTCATATTTACCGGTGGAGACTAAGTCCTGCTTGTATTTTTTAAGGGCGAGATAATCTTCTATTACCTGATCCCGCTTGTAAACGATGAAAACGGCTTTGCTTCTGGTATAATCTTCCGGGAATAAATCGGTCACCAGAAAATCCGTCTCAAGATATTGTTTAAGCCCACGGCGTTTGATAACTGCTTCAAACATTTCTTCATAAATTTTCGCGTCATTCTGATCCATCGGCCCACTTAAAGATATTTGCTTTAAATCCGTCGCCACCGGCTGCGAAAGTCCATAATAAGTTCCAACATGAAAATACATATTACCCACGTCATAATTACCCGAATTCAAGTCCGGATTTTCCGGATCGCTAATCTGCGCCGCCACAAAAGGTGCCCAAAAAAGACACCACAACAATAAAACCCCAACAATTTTCAATTTATTCATAGTCGTGTCCTCTACATATAATCGCTAACAGCTCACTGGCAATTTCTTAATATCACATAAAAAATGCGCCAGACAAAATATCGGGCGCATTTTTATTTAGTTCACATAACTTTTAATTACCTACGTCTCGGCAAGGTTCCTCTTGCGACATATTTGCGCATGTTTTGTTCTTCGACCTCTGCGCCGTAGATGTTGCCGTCTTCGTCGGCGGTGACACCTTCGGCGCGACTGAAGGCGGTGCCTTTATCAGGGTCGCGGATGAAGGCTGTTACCCATCCAGTGATGGCGCTGCCGATGCGGATACCGCGGTCAAATCCCGGGTTACGGGTGCCGCCGGAGTTACTTTCACTATCGGCCACATATAGGATATCATTATGGTCAATATAAACACCGCTCGGGCGGCCAAACTGGCGCCAGGTCATAAGAAATTTGCCTTCCTGATCGAAAATCTGCACCCGGTCATTATAACGGTCGGCGACAAACAGACGCCCGCCGCTATCCATAGCAAGGCTGTGTGGTTCATAAAATTCACCAAATTCCGCGCCAGCGCCGCCAAATTCCATAATATATTCACCGTCAGAGTTATATTTCACCACCCGGTTATTTCCGCCCGGCGAATGACCGTCAGCGACAAAAATATCACCGTTTGGTGCCACAAGAACATCACAAGGCTGATCAAACATATTGTTGCCATTACCGGCTTTACCGGCAGTGCCCAGTGACATGAGCAGCTCACCGTCAGGGCTAAACTTAAGAACCTGATGGCCAATGCCGCGTTCTTCGTCACCGCGACCGTCAGCAATCCACACATTGCCGTCCGGGTCAACATGAATGCCGTGCGGCCAGACCATCATGCCTTTACCGAATGTTTTTAAAATAGTGCCGTCTTTGGCGATCTGCATTACCGGGTCAATATCCGGTGTGTCCAGACAATTACTATTGGCTCCGCAGCGTTCCGCAGCCCAAATGGTACCGTCACCACCATAATAAACCGTGCTGGTTGATCCCCAGTTACGGCCATCAGGCAGTTCTGCCCAAATGCCTTTCACTTCTTCGTAAGGCGTTTCCTGTGCGCCTAAGGTACCATTCATAGTGATCGCAGCCACACCGGCCATCAAAGTAATTTTCGTCATATTTCTAATAGTCATTTTTTTCCTCCGTTAATTTTGTTAATTCCAAGGTAAAGCGCGGGGCCAGAAAAATCAACCGGCCAGCTTTAAATTATCATTGTAGCGCCGGGAAAGGCGAAGTTCTGTTCCGTCTTTTAGGTATAATGTTTTATCGCCGTTCATGGCGGGGCGGATGCTTTCTATGAAATCGCGCCTGACGATGGTTGAGCGGTGAACGCGGGCGAAAGCGTCGTGGCCGAGCTTTTTTTCAATATCTTTCATGGTTGCGCGCAGCATATAGGTGTTTTCCCCCATATGCAGTTCGACATAATTACCGGCCGCCTCGACCCATTCGACGGACAAGGGGCTGATAAAATTATATTTGCCTGCTTTGCTGACCAAAATTCGCTTGTCTTCTGAGTGGTCATCTTTTGCGGCTTCAAACTGGGCTTCGCCGTTTCGAAGTCTGATAATTTCACGGTAAGCATAAATAACGATAAGGACGCTTACGTAAGCCATGACATCTTTTCTATATTCGTAAATGATCGTGTAATTAAGTTCGGTCATTGAATAAACATCATCAACGGCCGTGAATATTAATTTTCTGATCCCCACCATTCCGGCGACATGGGCAAATGAATAAGCCATACTGAGCGAAATATGAATGAGCATTCTTTTTGGCCAGTTTTTGCTGGCGATCGGATAACGTTCATCAAACATCAAAATGAACGGCATTAAAATAAAAGCAACATAAGTACTGCTATATTCCCAGACAAAGGGCTTCCACGCGTCAAGCGGGGTGCCGCGATTGGCATATTCCATAATCAGCGAAGTAGAATTGACCGATGCTTCAATGGTTAAGAAGCAAAATAAAACAGAGAACAATTTCCAGTGCCGTTTTAAAGTCAGCATTTTTTTCTTACTTCTCCAGTTATTATTTTAGTTAGCCCTTACTATAAGGGGCGACGGCTCAAAAATCCAATATTCAGCATTTTCAGGAAGTGTTTTTGCGTGAACTGTAATTTTATTACCGGCAATTTCATTGATTCTTGTGCCGCTCATTAAGGGCTCGGCAATAGGGAACAATCCGCCTGGACACTTTCCCTCTGGCTGAAGGTCCGGGATACAATAATGCATGGGGATTTGAATTTTTGGCTCAAGGGCCGTTAAAAATTCAAGTGCCTCACTGTTTTTTAAGATATGCTGATCTTTATCTGCGGGCAGCATTAATATATCAACTTTTCCAATTTCTTTCGCCATTGACGGCGTTATCGGACCATTATCCCCTAAATGTGCTATGCGAATTCCGCCGACTTCAATAACCCAGACAACATTGATCTGGCCGAATTCTTTGCCGTAAGGATCAGCGTGGCGGCCAGCAACACCAATGAGCGATATATCATTCACTTGATAATGACCGGTACGGCGGAATATTTTTGGAACCACGTCCCAGGAAGGTGGTAAATTACGGTATGCGCCGCCGTCATGGTCATAATGGGGATGGGTAATTACCAGCGCGTCTGCCGACAGATTTTCAGGGTAGGCATATCCGATCCAGACATTACTGGCATAAGGATCAATAATTATTCTAGTGCCGTCCGGTGATGTAATCCTGAAGGATGCATGAGCGATATATTCAATTGAAACATCATTTTCAGCAGAGATTGCCACAATAGTCTGGTTCAAAAAAATAAAGCAGATGCTAAATACTATAAATATAAATGCTTTCATGTTTCTCCGTCTAACCGCTTATCACTATTTATGGGCCGCTTGTCACAGCCCCTCATCCGATTATCACATAAATCAAGCGCTTATCCCATAGCGGTGGAAGTGGCGCCGATTATTCATCATTATAAAATCAACAAATTTACATTGGAGAATAAATTATGACTATACAACAACAAAATACAGAATTTGGCACCCAGTACGGTGGACGTCAACATTTCCTCGACTGGCTGCGTATTCTTGCTTTTGCCTATTTGGTATTGTTTCATACGGGCATGATGTTCGTTGAGTGGCCCTTTCATATTGAAAGCGGACATAACAGCGAATTTGTAAAAGCCTTTATGATGCTGACCACCACATGGCGGCTTGATCTGTTGTTTCTGGTGTCCGGTGTAGCGATCAGTTTTATGATGACCAAAATGACCATCGGCGCTTTTTTGAAACAAAGAATGGTGAAATTATTTATTCCGCTTTTCTTTGCCTGTGCCGTTATTATCGCACCGCAACCTTATTTTGAAGCGGTACAAAAAGGCATCATCGAACCCGGTTTCTGGCAGTTTTGGACCACTCAGTATTTCACTGGCATCTGGTGGGAAGGCATGCTGTCCCCTGTACCCACCTATAATCATATGTGGTATGTGGCATATCTGTTTGTTTATACTATTTTACTGGTGCCGCTATTTGCTTTTATCAACAGTGAAAATGGTATCTCCAAACTTGCCTCGCTTGAAAAATGGCTCATCAAAGGCGCGCGAGTTTTATGGGCACCGTTTGTGCTTTATCTAGCCGTGTTTTTCTATACTGGTCACAATGATATCACCCATGCCATTTGGGATGACTGGTTTGGTCATTTTGTTTACGCCTATATCCTTATTCTTGGAGTGATCTTTGTCCGTATGCCAAAAGTCTGGCAGGCCTTTGAGGATGCCCGTTATAAATCACTGGCCCTCGCGCTCGCCAGCTACGGCGTGATTATGATCAGGTATAACTGGAATACACCGCTAGACGTCATTGATTGGGATCTTTTGGAAATGATCATGAAATGGTCATGGGTCGCGACCCTAATTGGCTTCGCTAGACATTACCTGAATTTCAAAAATGATTTTCTCGGTTATGCAAATGGTATCGTTTATCCGTTTTTTATCTTGCATCAGACGGTGATCATCATCATCGGTTATTACATCATCGACTGGGGAATGAACGGAATATTTGAATTTATAGCAATTGCCATCGGCACCTTCGTTCTGTCGATAGCACTCATTGAACTTGTGATTAAAAGATCCAATATTCTAAGAGTTTTATTCGGTCTAAAAACCATAAAAAGAGAGCGCGTTTCATTTAAGCAAGCGCGCTCCTCATAAATATTTGACTTAGGAAAAGTTAATCCCATTTCCAGTATTTGGTGCCCTGAATGGTGGCTTGCAGAGCAAGCCCCTTTTTGGTCATGTTATATACGGTCAAGCCGCTAACGACAGAATCCGTTGCATTAACCTCGCCGCCCTTATCATCGATTTTCGCCGCAGCGTCGGCCTGACCGGAAAGATCCCAGCCTTTATCAACAAACTGGTCAAACATGGCACGCTTATGAAAAATGATAACCGTGCGGTAATCTTTAATACCAAGACCAATACCTACGCCGCCGGTTGCCATGCGCATAAAGGTATCTTTTCCTGAGCTATTATCATGAACGACCCCTTTGCCGCTACCAGCAGAAAGTACAATTAAGCTAATACCGCCATTATTAAAAACGGCGTAACCTTCAGATCCCGCGATGAGACCCTTTGCTTCAGGGTTACTTTCATAAAGCTGCGCGAGCACATCGGTACGCATTTCCAGCGTCTGGCGAACATTTCTATCTGATAATTTGGCACTTGCCGTGAAGGGCAACAATATCATAATAAGTGTTACGATTATTCTTTTGAACATGATCAATCCTTTTATAAAATTAGTAACAGTCTACCACTCACTAAACTAATTTCAATTTAATTGCATCCAAATGTGGCTAAATTAGCATCTATATAAGTAATTCATTAATTTTTAATTTTATCATAAGGAAAAAGTCATGGAAGGTACATTGGTTCCACTATTCGTATTTGTCTCTATAGCAGCGTGCATTTGGATCGCTTATCATTATAACAATGCGGCCAAAGGAAAAGTGCAGGACACAATCTGCAGGGCCATTGATGCAGGTCAACAATTAAGCCCTGAAACAATTAAAGCGCTCGGTGTAAAATCCATTAGCTCACCGCTAGCTGACCGTAGAAAATCAGTTATTTTAGTGGCCCTTGGCGTTGCCTTTCTTATATTTGCTCAGTTCATACCTGATGATGATGCACCGCGCATTATATCTGGTCTGGCCTCTTTCCCGATTGTGTTAGGCATTGGTTACTTCATCGTCTATCGTTTAGGGTATAAAGATCCGCAATAAAGTTTTCTGGAAACTTGATGCATGAAATGGAAAAGCGGTGGATTTTAGCCGCTCAGCAAGGAAATGAAAGCAGGTTTTTCGGTTATCTGGTCAAAGAGCACCAGTTAGCCGTTCGGGGGTACCTGCGCCGCCTTACCAAAGGCAACGCCGCCCTATCGGATGATCTGGCGCAGGAAACTTTCTTAAGTGCCTATAAAAAAATAACCAGCTATAATAATACCGGTTCTTTTAAATCGTGGCTGTTTAGCATCGCCTATAGAAACTTCCTCATGCATATGCGCAAAAATTCATCTAATCCGCTGATGAATTTTCCAACTGAAAATATTGATGGCGAAGAAATAGCTGAGCTTTCACACAGTTCATTAAATGCTGATGACATAGTCGACAAAATTGATGTAGAAAATGCCTTTCATTCACTAAAGAAAAATGAAAGATCAACGCTGACGCTCTGCTATTCTTACGGAATGAGCCATAGCGAAATATCAGAAATAATGGATATGCCGCTCGGCACCGTAAAGTCCCATATCGCACGCGGAAAAGAAACATTAAGAAAAATACTCATGCCTGCGGGAGAAGACGTGTTATGCTAAAAACCATGGATGATAAAATGAAACATGAAAATGATAAATGGCTTGAGAGCCAGATGAAAGCCGCGCCAAGCATTGAGAACAATGATTTTTCCGCTTCAGTAATGGAAAATATAGAACTCTACAGCGCCAAAAAACATGAAGAAAGACGCACGGTTCTACAGCTCGCTTATGTTATTTCCGGTTTGCTTTTTTTATTGCTTACACCGTGGATCTGGATAAGCGACAAAATATCCGAAAGCCAAAATACGGTATCAGGCATACTTTCTGGTACAACTGACGTTTCCGCATCCATACTCAGCCTCAGCATCCTGTTCATTGTCATCATTTCAACTTTTGTTATGGGACAGGAAAGCAGCCGTTAAGTTTCTTTTTGAAACTTTCTGGTTTTCTTAAATAGCATTTTTCTTTTAACGGGCGATAAAGTGTCAAAGATGGTCTTCCCGTCGAGATAATCCATTTCATGCTGAATAACGCTTGATAGCCACCCCTGCGCTTCCATGACCTGCTCCGCGCCATCCTGATCACTATATTTCACCTTTATCATTCTTGGTCTGGTGATTTTTGCGCTGACACCAGGAAAACAGACCGAACCTTCCCCAAACACCTGAGTTTCATCAGAGGCCCAGATCATTTCGGGATTAATCATTACCGCAGGACTATTGACGCCCTTTTCCTGAAGATCATAAGCGATGACCCGCTTTAAAACACCAACCATCGGCGCGGCGATACCAACCGCATTTTCGCCGTAAAGCATATCAAGTAGCCCTTCACAAAGATGGACTATAGGCTGATCAATTTTTGAAACAGTCTCTGCCTTCTTTTTAAAGATCGGGTCTGGCCCCATGACCAGTTTTAATTTATTCATCACTCACTTCACATTTTTTTGATTATGTCTTTTTGCCAACTATACGATAAGCTAAAGATAAACCAATCAGGGAAATCAAAAATGAAGAATATAATTTTACTGATATTATTATCAACACTTCCGCTCAACAGCTCTTTTTCTCAACAACCAGTCACGCCTTGCAATAGTGAAGACCATGATGATATTGATTTCTGGGTCGGTAAATGGGATGCGACATGGCAAGGCGGATCAGGCACTAATGAAATTACCAAAGAATATAATGGCTGCGTCATCCGTGAAAATTTCAAAGGCTCAAACCTGCTCGGCATGAGCGTCTCGAGCTATAGCAAGGCCGATAAAACCTGGCGCCAAATTTGGCTCGACGAACAAAATGGCTTTCTTGACCTCAAGGGGTTTTACGACGGTGACAATTATATTTTCCACACCACCCCAAATCCAGACACCCCGAATAGCCAACTTCAAATGGTTTTTACAGATATCCAAAAAGATAGTTTCACCTGGACATGGATGGCAACAAACGACGGCGGCAAAAACTGGCAAAATAACTGGCAGATAAGCTACACGAGGGCTAAGTGAATATTAGAAATTGACCAGCTTCTTCCAACGACATAAGCAGAAACTCAAAGGTACTATAAGCTGACTTTATATTCCTGTATGGTATTGCCGCCATCCACTACAAGAAGTTGTCCAGTGATATAACTCGCTTCTTCGCTGGCGAGAAATAAAGTGGCATGACCCACTTCTTCGGGCGTGCCAGGCCTGCCGGCCGGTGTATATTTGCCTGCAATTATTTCAGCAGCATCACTTGATCCGGTTTCTATCCAGCCCGGACCAATGCAGTTAACGGTTATATTATGTGCGCCGACCTCGATCGCCGTTGCACGTGCCATGCCCAGCATACCCGCTTTCGCCGCCGCATAAACAGAGCTGCCATCAATGCCGACAACAGGGCCCGTTACCGACGACATATGAATAATGCGGCCGTATTTGCGTTTAATCATCCCGTCCAGTGCGGCACGCGTTACATAAAAAGCGCTGGTAAGGTTGATCTCCATCCCGTAAGACCAGCTTTCATCGCTCATATTCGATAGTTGTCCTGCGCTATCCTGTTTGCCAATTTGCACCATTCCCGCATTATTAACCAAAATATCAATCGGCCCGAGGCTTGCACTAATATCCTCTATCAGTGCTTAGACCTCATCTGAATGTGTCAGGTCTGCTGGTTTGGCAAATGACATATTTTTCTCCCCGCCGAGCTCCTTAAGCCTGTCATAAATGCGGTCAGTCGTTGAGGTAATAGCAACTTTCGCGCCAGCTTCTCTTAAGAGTTTTGCAGTTGCAAAGCCAATTCCGTCGGCACTGCCGGCGCCCGTTACTAACGCTACCCGACCATTAACACCCTTCATGCAGACCTCCCGATTTAATATAGCAGTTGTTCAATGCTTAAATTAATCATTTAAAGATACGCCCTTCAAGTAAAATATGACCCCACGCCGTTTTAAGGAGTAAACTCGGAGCAAACCTACGCTATATTCGAACGATTGCTTCTGGCGACAAGCTGCTTAGGAGAAAAAATAAACACCTCCATTCACAGCCATGACACAGGATGTAAAATACTCTAGATAATCCTTTACGCCAATGATTGATTGCGATAACAGTGGGGGCATAATCAAAGGTGCAATTGCATTTTTTTAATTAAAAATAATATTATGTCGTGAAGGAAATAATTATGGCCGGTTTAAATCCTGATGTTGATCCAGATGGTCTTCTTGAATATTCAGTCGTCTATACGGATAGATCGCTAAATCACATGTCTCAGTCCTTTCAAGGAACAATGCGTCATATTTCCGACACGCTAAAAAAAGCCTATAATGCTAATAGCGCGATCGTTGTGCCGGGCAGTGGTACTTACGGAATGGAATCAGTGGCCAGACAGTTTGCCGCGGGTAAGCGCTGCCTTGTCATTCGAAATGGATGGTTTAGCTACCGCTGGACACAAATTTTTGACATGGGCAATATCCCATCAAGCTGCACCGTGCTTAAAGCAAAGCCAGATAATCAAAATTATCAGGCGGCTTATGCCCCAGTGGATATTGATGAGGCGGTCGCAGAGATAAAAGCAGAAAAACCTGCGCTCGTTTTTGCGCCGCACGTAGAAACATCATCAGGTATTTTACTTCCCGATGATTATATTCGCTCATTGGCGGACGCCGTTCACGACGTTGGCGGCATGTTGGTGCTCGACTGTATCGCTTCCGGTGCTATGTGGGTTGATATGGAAAAAACCGGTGTTGATATTCTAATCAGTGCTCCACAAAAAAGCTGGAGTTCGTCGCCTTGTTGTTCTTTGGTTATGTTAAATGCGAATGCACGCAAAAAAATTGATGGCACGAGCAGCAGCAGCTTCGCCTGTGATCTGCTGAAATGGCTTTCAATTATGGAAACATATGAAAGTGGCGCACATGCCTATCACGCGACAATGCCTACTGACGCGCTGACGAAACTTAGTATTGCAATGAGCGAAATTGAAGCGTGCGGACTTGAAGATCTAAAAGCAAAGCAAATTGAACTTGGTGCAAAAATAAGAAACCTTCTGAGCGCACGCGGCATTAAAAGCGTCGCCGCTGAAGGTTTCCAGTCCCCCTGCGTTGTTGTAAGTTATACCGATGAAGCCGGCATTCAAAATGGTAGTAAATTTGTTGCGCAAGGTTTGCAAATTGCAGCGGGCGTGCCGCTAATGTGCGATGAGCCGGAAAATTTCCAAACCTTCAGACTTGGTTTATTCGGCCTAGATAAATTAAATAATATTGACCGTACTGTGGAAACCTTTGAGCAGGCCCTTGATAAAACGTTGTGATATTATTGCCGCTTCATCCTGAGATTTGATCCCATGGCCCTTTAATGGCCAGTGTCATGGTGGGGACTTGCAAGTTGATAAAAAATGTGTTGCCGTCCGGTGAAAAACACCCGCCGGCGGTTTCTGTTTTCACATTAACTTTTGCAAGTGTGTAAGGCTTACCTTCAGGTGTTACCCCCCTAATATAATTGATCGATTTATCATAATGATCTTCACTGACAATTAGATGCCCGTTCGGCGCTACGGTTAGATTATCGCCAAGTCCAAATGTATCATTGTCAGCGGATTCTAAAAAGAGCTGCAGTCTTCCCGGATCATTATCTTCTTGTCTAGTTCCCTCATTGGGGGACGGGATATAGCGCATGATTTGACCAAGACTTTTGGTGCCACCGGTCGTACAACAAAAATATAATTCGCCGTCACCCCAGGTAATCCCCTCACCGCGGGCAAAGATGGCAGCGCCTTTATTAATGCCGCGCACCCTTAGATCGTTATTTGGGCTTTCCACCTCGTCCAGATCAATCCATCTCGCATCACGCCAGCTTTCCTGATCAAATGTTACGCCGTCCCAGTTGCGACTATCAAATGCCTTGCTCTCATCCTTGATGCCAAGGGCTTGCAGTTTTCCGCCTTTATGCAGATCACCGTAAACATTCGGGATATAGCGGTAAAAAAGACTGTTTGATTGGTCTTCGGTCATATAAACAATGCCCGTGCTCGGGTCCACTGCGGCGGCTTCATGTTTAAAGCGGCCCATTTGCTTTATCGGATCAATCCTGACCAATTCTTCTCCCGCTACCGGCACTTCAAAAACCCAGCCATGATCACGCTGGCCGTCTTCACCGGCTTTAATTTCAGTCTCTTCACAGGTTAGCCAGCTATTCCACGGGGTAATGCCGCCGGCACAGTTTAGGGATGTGCCGATCAGGCTGGTATATTCGCGCAACCGCTCTCCAGTCGCCAGATCATAAATTATAGTTGTGGTGCCGCCTGGCAGTGGCTCACCTGCATCATTTTGGTCATAAGCAACCGGGGCCAGTGGTTTAAGTAGTTTTAAATGTTCCGGGTCATTATTCCAGAGGCCAAGTTCATGATTTCTTATTAGCGCGACTTTTGATCCTTCGAGCGCAAAGCATCCCATGCCATCGGCACGGTCCGGTACCGGATAGCCGTCATCCATCATATCGCCGAGCGCGGATATGACCTTATATGAAAATCCCTGCGGTAAATCGAGAATATTATCCGGGTCCTTAATCAGGGGACCATAGTCCGTTTGTGCATTTTCTCTAACCGTCAACATGGTTCCAGCACAGTTGTTCAAAAGACCCGAAAAAGCCAGCATTGTGGCACTTTTAGTAAAATTTCTACGCGTTATATGCATTACTTAACTCTTGACCTTTAAAAACTGATAAAATCATCACCGTGTTAAAAGACCACGTTAATCTATTGTGACAATTCTGTATATAAACGTTTTAAGGGAGTGGTGGTGTTCGCAGTCTGTCACGAACCAGTCTCTGGCAGTTTTCCCTGTTAATATGGGAAAATACAGGGAAATCTCGATTAATTCAAACCATTGATACCTAATTGGGCCAACATCCTACAGAAATCAAGCAATCCCCAAATAAATTCCCTAAAAATGTAACAGGGAATTTATAAATTATATTAGGGAAAAAATATAAACACTTTGGATTGTGAATTCATTACATTTTAATTAACAATGTCATCTGTTGAAATCTTCGGTATTAAAAATTGAACCGTCCCAAGTATCAATAAAGTTACATAATATTTTAAGCCAACGGTTTATATTCTGAGAGCCGGTTTTCTCAATAAAATCCTGATTCCCCTGCCGCTTGCACCCACAACCACCAATACGCGGACCTCCCTCTAATGAAAATAGACATATAGGGGGGAGTACTTTCAATTTATATATTTCTTCATACTTCTGTCTGTTCGGCCATCTCTAATGCATCATCAACCTCAATACCAAGGTAACGAACTGTACTTTCCAGGTTTCTATGACCAAGTAATAGCTGAACAGCTCTGAGGTTCTTGGTACGGCGATATATTAAGGTGGCTTTAGTCCTGCGCAGGGAATGGGTGCCATATGCAGACGGATCAAGTCCAATTTCACAAAGCCATGATTTTACTATTCTAGAATATTGTCTCGTAGAGATATGTTTCGATGCATTCATCCTACTTTTAAACAAGTAATTATCACGAGACAATTCAGCATAATCAATCCATTTGGAAAGAGCTTCACGAGTTTGTGCTGTAATTTCAAACTGTACCGGGCTTTGTGTTTTTTGTTGTATTACCATGGCTCGTTTTAAGACATTAATGCCGTTTGCTACATCAAGGACATGTAGCTTCAATAAATCACAACTTCTCAGTTTGCTATCTATTGCCAAATTGAACAACGCCAAATCACGTACACGATTTGAAATTTGAAGCCGGATTCGTATTGACCAAATCTGCTTTAATTTAAGTGGTGGTTTCTGACCAAGCAGCTTGCCCTTATTCCAAGGTACATGTTTACTTGGATCGTTATCATGAGAATACATTACATTTCCTTTGTTGTGTGAAAATAAGATGCGTAATGTATCGCATTTCTGAGAGTCTGCTATCGACCCAAAGCAGACATTCAGATATATGTGATTTAACTGTTTAATATTTCTTTATTTCCACCTTTCCAATATGAATGGTAGTTAAAATTAAATGACTTTTTGCAACCTTTACTTAATCTTATGTTAACCTTATTTTATTACATTAAGAAAAAATTAACTCTTCTGCATATTGAGTACTATGTGGGTGGTAATAGGATTTCAGGGATCCCATAAAGATGACTATAAATGTATCGCGTCAAATATTCACCTTGGCCGCACTGACTGCCATTCTTACATTCATCTTGGATTTATCACTCCCGCTCGGCGTAGCGGGCGGCATTCCCTACGTCGCAATGGTCCTACTTGGTATCTGGTTTCCGACAAAACGCCACGTCATTGTACTAGCCATTATTGGTTCATTATTAACCATCACGGGCTATTTTTTATCTTCCGCTGCTAGCGACATATGGATTGTGTTCACTAATCGTTTTCTTAGCATTTTAATGATATGGATCACAGCAATCATTGTCAGTTTAAGCAAGGAGACAGAGAACAAACTGATCTTAGCTAGAAAAGAAGCTGTCGATGCCTTAGAAGTAGCAAAAAGAGCTAATTCAGCCAGTCAAGCAAAATCCGATTTTTTAGCTACGATGAGCCATGAAATACGCACGCCTTTAAATGCTATTATCGGTTTTGCGGAAGCTCTCGAGATGGGTATTGGTGCCGATAATAAGGATGATAGAAATGAACGGCTTAACATTATTGCAAGTTCTGGCAGACAATTAAATAACCTCATCTCAGATATTTTGGATTTTTCTAAAGTTGAAGCAGGGAAATTAGATTTAAATATTCAACCCGTCTTACCAAGTAATGTTTTTGAACATTGCCTCCCTACTATTCAACAGCTTACTGAAAGTAATAATATTTCCTTTCAGGGCATTAAGAAAAGCAACACTCAAATTTTTGCTGATCCAGTTAGGTTGGAGCAAATAATTATCAATTTTATTTCTAACTCAGTTAAATACAATAAGCCAGATGGATCGATAGAATTTGGCTGTTACTTAGTACCCAACAATCATCTTAGAATATATGTTAAGGATGCTGGGATTGGTATTCCTAAGGAGAAAGAAGAGCTTATCTTTTCACCCTTTGACAGAATTAATCATATCGGTAGTGGTGTTGGGGGAATTGGACTTGGTTTGGCAATATGCAAAAAGTTAACTGAAGCAATGAATGGTACAATTGGATATGAGACGACTTTAGGTAAAGGCTCAACATTTTGGATTGAGTTTCCTACATATAGCAGCTGAAACGCTTAGTAGTCAAAATGGACGATCTCTCCTCTTAATATACAACACGTCCAAGTAAGTTTTCCCTTCACTACTGACTTAAAACATTCGAAACTCATGAAATATTTCGGCGTCACTGAGTGTCTGCTTATGGCCGAAAGCAGACATTAGAAATCGATCTTCTTATCCAAACTCATTCCACTTTCCCCGGTGAAAGTCTCTATCGTAATTTGTCACGTTATATTTTTCGAGTATCACTTTCACTTTTCAACGTAGATAGATCAATAGGGTCAGAATAGTTATTGTTTAAGAAAATTTTCCATCACTTTATGAAGTAAGTCTGGTTTTTCGCGGTGAATGTAATGGGTGGCGCCAGGGGCTATGAAAAGTTCGCTATTAGCCAGCGCTTCATGCATCTCGACCGTATGGCTGATTGAAATATCATAGTGATCACCGACAATTACTAAAGTTGGCACTTCAATTTTAGCCAGATCTTCTGCTGTCAGATTGGGAGACGTTGCCCACATCATGGCCATTTCTTGTAAATGACTTTCAAAATTTGAAAGATCACTACGGCCGAGCAAATAACTTGAAATTGACATGCCGGGAAAACCGTCTGGGTCAACATCCTCAGGCTTATTCTGGTCCCATGTATAATTCTTCCACATTTCCCTTTGTTCTTCCGGATAGGCTTTATAATTATATACCGCCCCATGGATGATCAGTTTTTCAACGCGGTTTGGATGATTATGCGCCGTAAGAAGCGCCGTAACGCCCCCATCACTTTGACCAAAAATGCTGGCTTTTTTAATATTCAACTGATCAAGCACCCCGATCACATCACCAGACATCAGGCTATAGGAAATATTCAAAGCCGATGATGAACTACGCCCCTGTTCACGGGCATCAATTGCAATCACCTGATGATTTTTTGAAAAATAATCAATCTGAATACGCATATCATCACGCGACATCATACCGCTATGCAGCATAACCAGCGGTGCTCCCTCACCCTTAACTTCATAATCAATACTCACGCCATCGGCTGTTGTAAATGTATCGGCCAATGCAGGATAAACTCCTAAAATGATTATTATTAGACAATATTTAATCATGGATATTATTCCACAAACCCCGGAGAGATATTTTTATCGTAATTGGTCACATGATATTTTTCGATTATTTCTTTGACCTTCTCAACATCAATCGCTTCCAAAGTTCCGCGGCTGCTTGTGACCGTCTCGGCCTTCAGCATGGCGTTATAGACACTTTCCTGTATGGCTTCGACCACGGCATTAAAAAGCGGTGACATGGAGGCGTTATTTAAGGTTTTCGATGGAACTGGTGCGCTCGCGCCGCGATCACGGCGCACGTCTTCATTTGTTGAAAAGGCGATCACATAATCACCGGAACTGTTATGGGCTACTGATCCAGCGCGGGCAATACCCATCATGGCGCGTTTTGAAAGTCGGTCGAGGTTACGGGATAATATCGGCGCGTCCGTTGCCACCACCATCATCATTGAGCCACCGTCCATAGGAACAACGCCTCTCGCCGCTTCTTCAAGCTGGGTTTTATAGGAATATTGGCCAAGTTCGCGGCCAACCGGCGCACCGTTCATAATAAGATCACCGCCAAAATTGGTTTGCACCAGCACGCCGACCGTATATCCACCGAGGCTCATCGGGAGTACTCGTGAACTAGTACCGATGCCGCCTTTCCAACCGAAAGCCTGAGTGCCGCGCCCTGCGCCAACACTGCCTTCTTCGACCGGGCCGGATTTTGCATTTTCTAACGCCGCAACCACATATTCCGCCTTCGCACTATCAGGCGACCACATATTATTAACCCGGCTATCGTTGGTTTCACCTATAATAGGATTGAGCGTATGCTGCCCTTCGCCGGGTTTTGCGAGCATATAATCCTTAAGTGCTTCAGCCGCCGTCCAGACGCAGAGCGTGCAGCCTAAGATAATCGGCGTTTCAATTTCACCAAATTCGCGGACCTGGGTTTCACCAATAAGTTTACCGTAGCCATTACCTGAATGAATCCATGCCGGAACCGGGTGGGTGTACATATTATGGCTGGACGGAATAATCGCCGTGATGCCTGTCCTGACATCCTCACCAATATTAACCGTATGATGACCAACCGTTACCCCCGCCACGTCGGTAATAGCGTTATATTTACCGGTTTGCATAGTCCCGACAACCAGGCCAATATCACGTGCTCGCGGTTTGTCATTCTCGGCATTAGCCGCCACACTGCTTAGTAAAATACTTAAAACTGCTATTGATTTTATCTTCATGGTCCGCCCTTTATATATATTTTCAATAAAGCTCGCATGGATATGGCGGAAAATCAAGGTGATATAATATAATCATTGCTTATTTTTGCCGCAAAGGGTTACTATATAACTGTATAGAAATCATCAATATTTCGGGAGAGTGAAATGAGCAATACAAGACGTAATTTTCTAAAGCAAATAGGAGCAAGCGCAGGGATGAGCGCGCTCTATATGTCAGGCACAAGCACAGCAGGCCTTGCGGCGCAGGATGTGCGTGCAATGGCGGCCGGCGCACAAGGTTCCATGCACGATAATGAAGCTTTCTGGGACCGAATTCGCAATGAATTTATCATCGAAGATAAGCTTATTATGATGAATGCTGCAAACATGACCCCTTCGCCAAAAGTGGTTCATGAAACGGTGATAGACCATACCCGGGATATGGATATGAATTGCTCGTTTCAAAATCGCGGCAAGTACGGCGACCTAACCACTAAAGCGCGCGAATTTATCGCTGGTTTCCTCGGCGCTGATACCGATGAGATCGGTTTTGTGCGAAATACATCAGAAGCAAATAACACCGTGATTAACGGCCTTGACCTCGGCGCTGGTGACGAAGTGCTGATCTGGGATCAAAACCATCCTTGTAATAATATCGCCTGGCATCAGCGCGCTGAACGGCTCGGCTTTACGGTGGTAACTGTTTCTACCGACGAAACATTAAATACAATTGATGATCTGCTTCGTCCCTTTAAAGAAGCGATTAATTCAAACACAAAAATTCTTGCTTTTAGTCATGTTTCGAACGTGACAGGCACAGCACTTCCGGGCAAAGAAATGACCCAACTTGCCCATGCAAACGGTGCAAAATGCCTTGTGGACGGTGCACAGACTTTTGGTTATATGGATATTGATCTGCATGATATGGGCTGTGATTTTTATACCTCAAGCGGTCAAAAATGGATCCTTGGCCCGCGCGAAGCCAGCTTCGTTTATGTAAAACGTGAAGCCCAAGCCGAACTATGGCCAAATATCGTAACCGTTGGTTGGGCGCGCAATAAAGCAAATGGCGCACAAAAATATGAAAGCCTCGGTCAGCGTGATGACGGGCGTCTTTGGGCGCTTGGCCGCGCGGTAGAATTTCACCAAATGATCGGCCAAGACCGCATTGAAGCGCGGATTAATTATCTGGCTTCGGTACTTAGGGCTAATATGGTAACCAATATACCCAATATTAAAGTCCTTACCGAACAGGCCGAAGGATTTAACAGTGGTATATTTGTGGGCTTAATCCCGAATACGGATGCGCCGCGCGCCGCAAGAACGATTTATGATCAGCACCGTATTTCTGGTGCCATTGGCGGCCGTGAAGATGTACTTCGGGTTCGACTTTGCCCACATATTTATAATAGTGTTGAGCAGATGGGTCAGATTGCTGACTATATCAAGGCCTCAATTTAAAAGGAAAAATAATGAAGTTATTTATAAGTCTGCTGTTTGCGTTGACATTCACCTTAAGCGCAAACGCAGCAGATAACATGCTTTCTGCCGCAGAAAAAGCGGACGGTTGGGAGCTTTTGTTTGACGGAAAAGACATAAGCAAAAACTGGCGCGGTTTTAAAATGGAAACGGTCCCGACAAATTGGCTGATCGAAGACGGCGCCATTTTCCTTAATCCCAACGCATACGGTACCAATGGTGATATCATCAGCCGTGAGCAATATAGTGAATTTGAATTTGCTATCGATTGGAAAGTTGCCCCTGCTTCAAACAGCGGCATATTCTATCACGCCGTGGAATCAGATCAGTATAAATTTCCTTATGAAACAGCACCGGAAATGCAGGTGCTTGATAATGATCGCCACGGCGACGGTAAAATAGTTGAACACCGCGCAGGTGATCTTTATGACCTTATGAAAAGCCGTGTTGAAAACGCAAAACCGGTCGGTGAGTGGAATACAGTTCGCATCGTTGTTAAGGGAAACACATTGCAGCATTTCCAAAATGGTGACCTGATTATCGAAACAACAATGTGGAATGATAACTGGAAAGCGCTTATTGCTGACAGTAAATTCGCCACCTGGCCGGGTTTTGGCAAAAGCAACATAGGCCATTTCGCCCTTCAGGACCACGGTGACCCGGTGTGGTTTAAAAACCTGAAAGTTAAAAAACTGAACTAAGGAACATAACTTTTTAGTATTTCAGCAATTTCTTTCATGACCGCCGCCCAGTCGCCGCGCTCTTTTTGAATGATCGGTTTCATTGATGGAACCATTGCCATTTTATCAGTGCCTAACATATCCCAGCTTATATTAGTGCTTGGCACAAAGGTGGCAATGCCTAGCACGCTGGCAAATGAGGCCGGCGCACTATTGACCGATATAACCAAATCCATTTGCTTGGTAAGCGAGAAGACATTTTCAAGATCATTTTTATAATCAAGATCTTCATATGTGATAATTTTGGCGCCAAACTTTTCTTTTACCGCAGCAAGCTCATCAGTACAGTCCACATACATCAGGTTAAAGAAAGTAACGCCCGCTTGACTTAAAACTGGCCCCCAATCATTGAGCAGGTCTGTATAAAGCTGACTTCTGGCTAATGATTTCTTTCCGCTGCGCCAACAGATGCCGACTTTAAGGCCATCTGAAACATCACCCGTTTTTTTCTTCCATTTCGCATCAAGTTCATTATCAGTGACAAGGGTTGGGGACTTTTGATCAAAGCTTTCAATATCCGGTTTTAAAAACCGGTAAAGATTTAACATGGGACTAGCAAAATCCAGCTCATCAACTGGCCAGTCATAATGAACATGATTTATGGCGGTTATTTTTTTATTATCGTAAGTCCTCACGGTCGCCTTCGGGTAAGTTCGCGCCAATATTTCAACCAGCCTTGGCTCCACTTCAATCACAACATCGTCCGCCATTTCAATGACATCGCTGACGCAGCTTAAGTAACGGACCTGATCAGCAATGCCCTGTTCACAGGAAAGGAGAATTTTCTTGCCCGCAAGATCTTCACCATTCCAGCGCTTCAATTTATGATGATAAATAGTTTGTCTATCTTTACGGTTCTGTGCGCCGAAATCAAGCTCATCCCAACCTTCTTTAAGCTTGCCGAGTGCCAGTAAAAGCTCGCCGCGGTTATATCTTATAACTGCATTTCTTTTATCCCGCTTAAGGGCTTTTTCATTAAGCTTCAAGGCTTCAACAAAATCACCTTTTTGTGCCAACAGCTCCGAATAGTTGGTCAGTGCCGTCATTGAATTTGGCCTTAACCTTAAAGCTTCCTGATAAAACACTTCAGCGTTATCCAAATCGCCGGTAGTGGCGACGGCAAGGCCTATATTAACCCATGTCCCTACGTGTTCCGGGTTTGTTATCAGGATCGCCTGATAGAGCTCTATCGCTTCATCATTGCGGCCCTGAGCAGCAATTACCAGAGCAAGATTTGTCGCCGCCTCAATGGAATCCGGTACCAAACCATAGGCGGCGCGGAACATTTTTTCAGCAATAGGCAGAGCATCCATTTTTTTAGCGACATTACCAAGCGCAAATAATATATCCGGATTTTGCGGGCTTTGCTTCAGAGCGGCTTCATAGGCGGTAATAGCATCACCCAGATTACCTTTAGCTTCAAATTTACGGCCCTTTTTAAAAAGTATTCGCGCCGCCTTATTCATTTTAAGAAGCATCCTTGGGCGAAATTAAATGAGACTTCATAAGGGCAAGGAATAAACCTGCCGATAGGCCAGAAGCAGAAAATAACATACACATAACCATGATTTGATAACGAACCGCGATAAGCGGCGAAACACCAGATAATATCTGCCCTGTCATCATTCCGGGAAGTGATACCAGCCCAACGCCGAAGAGCGCGTTTACAATTGGGATAAGCGCAGCCCTTAAGGCTATACTGCGAGCCTTATTATAGGTTACGCCCCGGTCCATTTCGGCTTCAATGCGTTCAGCGGCCAGACTGATACTATTCATGGAGCTTGAAAAAATCATTCCAGCCAGTGGGATCAAATAACGCGGTTCGTACCATGGCTCAAGGCCAAGAACACCTTGGGTAATAAATATCAGAACCAGACCGCCGCCGATTGATATGGAAAAAAGTGATAATGGATATAACGTCTTACGGTGAACCTTTACCGTCCTTAGCGAAATCCAACTTGATACAAACAGCATCACACCCAGTACAGCAATAACAATCCAGGCATTTTCAGCTTCAAATAAATAAGTCAGAAAATAGCCAACGATAAGTAGCTGAACCAGCATCCGCGATATTCCGAGAAGCGATTCCCTGCCATCACTGCTCCACTTATAAAGAAGGGTCACAACCACCGCCACCGGGATAAAAGCAAGCGCAAGATTTTCAAGCGGAATTGTTTGAATGCTGTCCATATTAGTCCTTGATATTATTATTGAACTAACTTTATATCAGCATAATTTGAAAAGCATCTTTTAATTGGGGTGGGGTAGAAAAAATGTTGATGCTTGTGAGATCGGAATGGATTACAACTGCGCTTCACCGAACCAAGAGTCCGTTCACCAATTTCACTTCCCCATTAACAAAAAAAGGCCCCGAAAGGGACCTGTTTTGTTAATGGCGGAGAGGAAGGGATTCGAACCCTCGGTACCCGTGAAGGCACACTCCCTTAGCAGGGGAGCGCTTTCGACCACTCAGCCACCTCTCCGCCGCCGTTTTTAGTGGTGTTGGGGTCGCTTGTCAAAACATTTCTATTCTATTTTAGATTTAAGCAAAAAAAGAAGGCACGGAAATAAATTCCATGCCTTTTTCAAGTTAATAAATACTCTCGCTACGGGAATAGCTGTGCCGGGAAAACCGGCCGTCTTAACCGCAAATTATGGGTTTTAGTGAGTAACCATCCACTCACGTGCTTTACGCTGTGCTTCTGATATCTCAACATGTGACATTCCGTCTGCCACTTCAGCACGGTCAATTTGTGCGCTGATCATGCCGCGCATTGCAGCAAGATTAAACCATTTATGTGCTTCGATGTTGTCTTGATCTACACCGTGGCCTATTGAATAAAGTAAACCTAAGTCATAAAAAGCTTCCGCTTTTCCTGTCTCGGCTGCTTGAATTCTATTCCTTAAATAATCTTTATCTATCATTCCCATAACATTTGCTCCTAAATAAACTGTTTTCAACTTTTAAAATTTCTTGTTCTTATGATTAATATTGTTGAATTATAACCTTAAATATTTAGTTAACGATAATTTTTAATTGATAATGTATTGTTTTTAAAAGATAAATATAGTTAACTTTTAAAGGTTAATAAATGCGACAAAGGTTAATTTATGCGATTTTAGGGCTATTTTTGATAGAATCCGGTTAATGAATAGAATCACTTACCCCCTATAATTAACCAGTGATAAACCATATTCGTTAGCCATAAGGAATTATCACAAAAAAAAGCCGGAGCATTTTACTCCGGCTTTTCTGTTAAATATTATTGAATAAATTATCCGTCAAGCTTCGGACGCAGCAACTGGTTAACCACCTGCGGGTTTGCTTTACCGCCTGTGTTCTTCATCACCTGCCCGACAAAGAAACCGTAAAGCTTATCTTTACCGCCGCGATATTCTTCTACTTTATCAGCGTTAGCCGCAAGTATCTCATCGATCATCGCTTCAATCTCGCCGGTGTCGGAAACCTGGCGAAGGCCTTTTTCCTCAACGATTGCTTCCGGTGACTTTCCACTTTCAAGCATATTTTCAAAAACTTCCTTGGCAATACGCCCTGAAATAGTTCCATCAATCTGTAAGCTCAGTAGTTCAGCCGCATGAGCGATTGATACAGGGCTTTCTGAAATACCAAGGCCGAGCTTCTTAAGTGCGCCAAACAGATCACCAGATACCCAGTTTGAAACAAGCGTTCCAAGCTCTGATACTGGTTTGCCGCTTTTATCAACGGTCGCCGCAAGCAGTTCTTCAAAATAATCAGCGCTTTCTTTTTCCGCGACCAGCACTCCGGCATTATAAGCATTAATATGTAAGTCTTTTATAAAGCGTGCTTTCTTGGCATCGGCAAGTTCCGGCATGTCTTTAGCCAGCTCATCAACGAATTCTTGTGAAAATTCAAGTGGCAGCAAATCAGGGTCCGGGAAATAACGGTAATCATGGGCTTCTTCTTTAGAGCGCATGGTCCGTGTTGTTCCGGTTGCCACTTCAAATAGGCGGGTTTCCTGATTAATGGTGCCGCCATCTTCAAGTACATCTACCTGACGGCGGGTTTCGCTTTCAATCACCTGCATCATATAACGGATCGAATTTACGTTCTTTGTTTCTGTGCGTATACCAAGCCCTTCGCCCGGACGGCGCACCGATACATTAACATCAGCCCGCATTGAACCCTGATCCATATTACCATCACAAGTTCCCGCATAACGAACCAGTGAGCGTATTTTCTTAAAATAGGCTCCCGCTTCTTCTGCATTTCTCATATCCGGTTTGGATACAATTTCCATAAGCGCAACGCCAGAGCGGTTAAGATCAACGTAAGTCATGTTGGGATGCTGGTCATGCATGGATTTACCGGCGTCCTGCTCCAGATGAAGCCGCTCCACACCAATATCCTTGGTAGAACCATCTTCCAGATCAACGGTCAATACACCTTCACCAACGATCGGATCTTTAAACTGTGAAATTTGATAACCTTGCGGCAGATCGGCGTAAAAATAGTTTTTACGGTCAAACACACTGCGCAGGTTAATCTGACAGCCCATAGCAAGGCCGGTACGAACCGCCTGACGCACGCATTCATCATTAATAACCGGCAACATGCCGGGCTGGGCTGAGCAAACAAAACTGACTTGAGTATTTGGTTCAGACCCGAATTTTGTCGCTGCACCGGAAAATAGTTTCGATTCCGAAATGACCTGCGCATGAATTTCAAGCCCGATAACAACTTCCCAATCGCCGGTGGCCCCTTGATATAAATTACTCATGAGTTTTCTCCCCACCATTTAGCCGGTTTTTGTGTGAAGCCTGCAGCGCTTTCAAGAACGCTGGCTACATTAAGCAGCTCACTTTCACCAAACGCCTGCCCGAGAAGTTGAAGCCCGAGCGGTAATCCTTCCGCACTCAAGCCAGCCGGAATTGAAATTCCCGGAAGACCAGCAAGTGACGCCGGAACGGTGAAGACATCATTAAGATACATAGCAAGCGGATCAGACACTTTATCACCAAGGGCAAATGCCGCACTTGGTGCTGTTGGTGTCAGGATCACATCACACTTTTCATATGCCGCTTTAAAATCACCAGCAATCAATGTGCGAACGCGCTGCGCTTTTAAATAATAAGCATCATAATAACCAGCCGATAACACATAAGTACCGATCAGAATGCGGCGCTTAACTTCATCGCCAAAGCCCGCAGCACGGGTTTTCTTATACATATCATCAAGGCTAAGATTATCACCGGTAACCCGAAGTCCATACTTTACCCCGTCATAACGGGCGAGATTTGACGAACATTCCGCCGGCGCGACAATATAATAAGTCGGCAGCGCATATTTAGTGTGCGGAAGGCTGATATCAACGATCTGCGCTCCTGCACTTTTCAGCCAGTCAATACCTTGGCTCCACAGCTTTTCAATTTCACCGGGCATACCATCAACACGGTATTCTTTTGGAATTCCAACTTTAAGCCCGCGAATATCACCGCTAAGGGCCGCTTCGTAATTAGGCACCGGCACATTGGTTGATGTGCTGTCTTTGGGATCATAACCCGCCATACTTTCCATCATAATAGCCGCATCGCGTACTGATCTGGTAAGCGGTCCCGCTTGATCAAGCGAAGAAGCAAACGCAATCATACCCCAACGTGAACAACGACCATAAGTGGGCTTAAGCCCGACAAGTCCAGCAAAAGACGCCGGCTGACGGATTGAACCGCCAGTGTCTGTTCCTGTCGCCGCAATTGAAATATTCGCTGCAACCGCCGCCGCCGAACCACCAGATGATCCGCCGGGCACATAATCTTTTGTCTCGCCATCAGCGCGCCAAGGGTTTTTCACCGGGCCGTAATAACTATTTTCATTGGATGAACCCATGGCGAACTCATCCTGATTGGTTTTACCGAGCATCACTGCACCATCAGCCCAAAGGTTAGAAGTTACCGTGCTTTCATATTCCGGCTTAAAGCCATCAAGAATATGACTGGCCGATTGGCTATGAACGCCCTTGGTGCAATATAAATCCTTGATAGCGATCGGAATACCGGTCATGGCTTTGGCGCTGCCGTCTTTAATCATTGCGTCGGCTTTAGCGGCCATATCCATTGCTTGATCCGAAGTTACTTCGATAAAGGCGTTAAGATCGCTAGCGTCGGCAATAGCACTCAAATGCGCTTCGGTAATTTCAGCGGATGTAAAGTCACCGCCCTGAAGGCCGTCACGGGCCGCTGATAATGTCATTTTTGTTAAATCTGTCATGTCCCTGCTCCTACTCAATCACTTTTGGCACAGCAAAGAAACCATGCTCGGCCACGGGGGCATTTTTAAGAACCGCCTCACGGTAACCGCCGTCGGTAACCTTGTCTTCACGGCGCGGAAGATCCGCTGCCACAACACTAGTCATTGCCGCCACACCGTCCGTATCCACTTCGGATAGCTGCTCAACCCAATCGAGGATATTATTAAGTTCCCCCACTGTGCTCTCAAGCTCATCCTCGGAAACCTCAATACGGGCCAAATTTGCGATCTTCGCAACCGTTTCTTTATCAACTGACATAACTGTTCTGCTCTTGTTATAATTTAAGCTTATTTAATTGCGGGAAACTAACACCAGACACGCCCATCCGCAAGAGGATAGTACTATCTACCGGTTCAGAAATTGGCTTATTTGCAAATTACCCTAATATGGCAGACGATTATCAGCATAAATCGAACTTCCCATATGAAATTTTAAAGCTATATAAAAATTAAATCTTTTAGAAAAAATTAACCTTTTTCTCCTAATGTCCTAAATAGTTTTAACGGGCAATAGTAAATTTTAGTAAGTTGGAGAAAATAATGGCGGAAACGTTGTTTGATGAGCTTGGGGGGCGTCCCTGTCTCGATAAGGTACACAAAATATTCTATGATAAACTTCTGGTTCACCCTTGGTTGAAAGATTTTTTCAAGGATAATGATCAGTGGCATCTTGAAATTCAGCAAACAGAATTCATGATGAGACTGTTTGGCGGCCCGATCATTTATGCCGGCAGAATGCCAAAATACGCCCATGCCCATATGTTTATCACCGAAGAAATATACATGGACCGTCACCAGATCCTCGAGCAGAGCCTGATAGAGGCGTTTGTTCGCCCTGATCTTCGCGAAAGATGGCTTGCCTATGATCTAGGTCTAAAACTGGCGCTTACCAAGAAATCCACTGACGAATGTAGTCAGCGCTATGTAGACGAGCCGATCCTTGAGGTCGTAAAACCACTCGGCTATAACATGTGCCCCTATAAAAAAAGCGCCTGACTTTTAGGCCCTTTTTTTAGCTTCACTCAGCAGATAAAACCTTCCTGTCTCCTACATGGCGATCAAGGCCAACCCGTCCGTTGCTTATAACGGCGAGCGGATTATGCATCACTGATGGCTGCAGCAGAGGATCGCGGTCAAATATTGCCAGATCAGCTTCAAGCCCTGCTTCAATTACACCTGTTTTGTCTAAAAGGCCGTAAGCCTCCGCCGATTTAATGGTCGCTGCCTGAAGCGCTTCAATCGGTGTCATGCCAAATTCAATGAATGAGTTAATTTCACCGGCAACCCGGTAAACACTATCAGGGCCGTAACTACTATCCACCGCCGTTAAAATGGTAATACCCATTTCATGACCTTTTCTGATCATCCGCGCGAGATTTTCCACTAAATGCGGATGACGCTGCCGTGCGATTGTGGTGGTATAATCATCATGGGGTAGTTCAAAACCGGTAACGGAAATATAGGTCGGAATCCAAAGCGTCCCCTTCTCTTTCATCAACCGAAGTCCTTCATCATCAATGTAAGAGGCATGTTCAATGCTGGTGCATCCGGCTTCGATTGCGGCGATGATTACCTCAACACCATGTGAATGACAGGATACGGGAACATTATATTTTGCCGCTTCGTCCATAATCGCCCCGAGCTCACTATCGGTATAAGCCTGAGCATGGAACATG
>Ga0233449_1000928_pt1 | contig 29675 bp, 27 predicted proteins | sample SI_124_October20_FD_183012 | JGI IMG/M metagenome (GOLD analysis project Ga0233449, IMG submission 183012) | Seawater microbial communities from Saanich Inlet, British Columbia, Canada - SI_124_October2016_200_MG | ecosystem: Environmental > Aquatic > Marine > Inlet | place: Canada: British... | reverse complement strand
CGGCAGTGCATTAACAAATCCACTATGGAGAACACGAGGTTATCTAGGGCTGTGTTAGGATTCGTCCCACGATAAAACGAGTTGATGTAAGAAAACGGAAATGATTCGAATCGTATCATACACCTTGATCTGTCTCATGCTGATTCTTGGCAGTTGTGGGAAAGAAGTATGCGATGACACGTGCTATTGGGCTATGGATGGTGAATGTGATGACGGCGGAGACGATTCGCTCAACGATTTTTGTGAAATTGGCACCGACTGCGCGGACTGTGGAACTAGAACGGTGAAATAGCCCTTCCCCACTACCATTTTTTAAGATTTCACTAACAATTCCTAGGGGTTATTTATTCCTAATTTTGCCGCGCAATGAGAGTAGAGGTTCTAAAATCTAAGATCCATCGGGTTAAGATCACGGATGCACATCTTGATTATATAGGCAGCATCGAGATTGACGAAAGCTTGATGGATGCAGCTAATCTTATCGAAGGTGAAAAGGTAACCGTGGTGAACATCAACAATGGTGAACGCCTAGAGACTTATGTGATCAAAGGAGGTAAAAACTCTGGAACCGTTAGTCTAAATGGACCCGCTGCTCGCAAGGCTCAAGCTGGTGATATTGTCATCATTATCTCATACGCCTCCATGGAGTTTGAAGAAGCTAAATCTTTCAAGCCAACAGTGATTTTTCCAGACGAAACCTCGAATACAATTCCTGTTTGAATAAGCGAATAAAGTCTCTGCTTCAAGTGCTTTTTTCTCTGGCACTGGGCGTTTTTCTCATTTGGATCATTTATAAAGATCTAACAGAAGAAGACAAGGCACACATTATTGAATCGTTCAGTGAAGCAAATTATTGGTGGATCGGTGCTTCTTCCGTCGTTGCGATTTTCAGTCATATTTTCCGAGCATACCGATGGAAATACCCTCTAGAATCCTTAAATATTAAAATAGATCTTCCGAACAGGTTTGCAGCTGTGATGATAGGATATCTTGCTAATTTGGCATTTCCAAGACTCGGTGAAGTGAGTCGATGTGCCGTCCTTGCGAGATATCAGAAGAAACCATTTGAAGTATTGTTTGGCACCGTACTAGCAGAAAGATTAGTTGACATGCTCCTACTCATAGCATTCATTTTTCTTGCAATTATTTTACAATTCAACATCCTTAGAGATTTCCTCGATGAATCTTTTGGATCGATCTTGAACAATAGCAGTTCTCTTTGGATACTTGGGGTTACTGGATTGTTTGGATGTGCTGTGGTATATGTACTCTGGACGTACATCCAGCGAAGTGAAATTCCAGTTTTCGCAAGGGTTAGAAAGATCCTTAGAGGGTTGTTTGAAGGCTTCGCCACGTTGAAAACCATGGATGGCCAACTGGGGTTCTACTTTCACACAGCCCTTATTTGGGTTTGTTATATACTGATGTTCATGCTAACGTTTCAAGCTTTTCCTGAGACATCGAGTGTTCCGTTTGGAGGCATGCTCGCAGCTTTTGTGCTTGGAGGGATTTCAATTGTTGCTGTTCAAGGTGGGCTGGGAGCCTACCCACTGGCCATCATGATAATTCTTGTTCTTTATGGCGTACCTGAAACTCGAGGTTACGCATTTGGATGGATCGTGTGGTCTGCACAGACAGCGATGATTATCTTAGTTGGATTCCTGTCTATCCTAGTAATGCCGTTACTGAACCCATCAACTCAAAATGAAGAGGCTTCCGCTTGATAATGTGCTGACTTTGGATGAATTGATGGCACTCCGCCAGCAATTTAAATCTGAAAACCGCATCGTGGTTTTCACGAATGGAGTATTTGACATTATACACCCGGGTCATGTTGCTTATTTGACTGAAGCCAAAGAATTAGGTTCCGTTTTAATCGTAGGATTAAACTCCGATGAGAGCGTAAAGATGTTGGATAAAGGAACGAATCGACCAATTCAAAATGAAGATGCCCGAGCTGTCGTGCTCAGCGCTCTCAAACCAGTTGATTTTGTGGTTTGTTTCGACGATGAAACACCCGAAAATTTGATCACCTCTATCACACCAGACATACTTGTCAAAGGTGGTGACTATGCCATTGAAGATATAGTTGGATCAGACCATGTTCTAAAAAGTGGTGGCGAGGTAAAACAGCTTCAGTTCATTGAGGGTTATTCTACTTCAGCCATCGAACGGAAAATTAAGAATGCTGACTAAGCGTTGTGAAGACTATTGACGAAATACAGGCTGAGGTAATCGACGAATTTTCCTTTTTTGACAATTGGATGGACAAGTATGAGCACATCATTGAAATGGGAAAAGACCTAAGTGGGCTGGATGAATCTCTCAAAATCGATGACAACATTGTCAGAGGTTGTCAAAGCCGAGTATGGCTTGATGCAAAACAGGAAGAAGGCAAGCTACTCTTTAGCGCAGATAGTGATGCAATTATCACCAAAGGGCTTGTTAGTCTCATGGTTAGGGTTCTGTCCAACCATAAGGCCGAGGAAATTGCAAATGCTAACTTGCACTTTGTAGATGAAATTGGTCTCAACCAACAATTATCACCCAACCGAGCCAATGGGTTGGCGTCCATGATTAAGAAGATGAAGATGTATGCATTGGCATATCAAGCAAAAGATGCTCAGTAATGGAATTGCAAGAGAAAAAACATATGGAAAATGTGGTTATAGATGCACTTAAGTCGGTCTATGACCCTGAAATTCCTGTAGATATCTACGAGCTAGGTTTGATCTATGAAATCAAGATCAATCCAGAAAAAGAGGTTACGGTTTTTATGACCCTAACTTCCCCAAGTTGCCCAGTAGCTGAGTCCCTTCCAGTAGAAGTTGAAGATAAGATCAAGGGCATTGAAGGCGTAAAAGACGCCACCGTTGAAATTACCTGGGATCCACCATGGGATAAGGACATGATGAGCGAAGAAGCGCTTGTCGAATTAGGGATGATCTGATGTCAGACACGATCGAAAATAAAATTCAAAAGAGCGGTCTCGCTACACTAGACTTAGAAGAAATTAAGCCAAGTTGGGAGGTCACCGGATTTGATCTTGCCCCTGTTCTTTGGGAAGGCCTGGTCTTAAAAGAAAAAGATTTTCGGGACTTTCTTAAGGACAATGACTGGAGTGTCTACAATGGAAATCATGTCTATATATTCTGCTCCACAGAGGCCATTATTCCCACTTGGGCCTACATGCTTTTAACCGATGCGCTTAGGCACCATGCAAGCCTCATTCATATTGGTGAAGAGGCAGGCCTCATTCACCAGCTGTGGTTGGACTTCATCAGTAAGTTCGACGTCGCAGATTACAAGGATAAAAGAGTGGTAGTAAAGGGCTGCGGTGACGAAGCAATTCCGAATGATGTATATGCACAACTTTCATCAAAACTGCTGCCCGTTGTAAAGTCGCTCATGTTTGGGGAACCGTGTGCAACGGTTCCTGTTTTCAAGCGACCCTGAATTATTATTCTATCCAGTCGAGGTAGGCATAAAATTGCTCCTCGTCAACCATGGCAACCTTTTGTCCGTTCAGATATTTGTTCACTTCAGCATATTGGTATCCACGACTCCGTAAAAACTCTGCGTAGACCTTCGCTTCATCAACACTTCTAAAAACTCCAGCGGAGTAAGCAAAATTGTAGTTTGATGTAATCTCAAAACTGAGCTCCTCTTCAATGACCTCGAAGGAACTCATTGATGTTGGTTGATCAAACGTTTCAAAATAGACTGTGAAAGAAACTGATTCACGCTCGATCTCCATCCCCAGTCGATCAAACTCATTCAAGTTACCAAGAAGTGCAAATGCCATTACGGGCGATACACTACTGCGATTAAAAAAAGGCATCAACGACACATCTGACCTGTTAACTCCTTCTGGAAGCTCTGGCAGTGAGCTTAAGGCTTGATCCAATGTGCGGTATTGACCATAGAAAATTTCGAGTCCATTTGGTCCACGGGTGACGTACATGTCGTCATTATTCCATGAAGCATGAACTTCATCTGTTTTGATCTTCCACTGAAAGACAAGGTGAGTAGGGAGGTTTGGATTGTAAACTTTGGTTTGTGCGTTTACGACACTGACGAAGGCGAGAATCGCAATCATCACTATTATTACTGGGGCTATATTTTTCATGACATCAGTTTTAAAAGGTTAAACTTCCAGTTAGCGGAGACCTGTGTCGATGGTCATGAGTGAACGTGAGTTCTAAAGGATAGACTTAAGTATTCGTAATTGAGTTGCCTGATGTTTCGAAATGAGGGTATTTTGTAGAATAATATTCGGATTTCTTCGCTGAATGGCCGATTTCTATCGATGTAACAAGAAGGTGAGAACTGATACGACTTGATTTAGGAACTTTGAATTCACATTATATATGAAGCAATTTCTCTCTCTCATCTTCTTCCTCGGAGCTCTTCACTTACACGCTCAGGATTATTCATCCAGCATCCGAGGAAGAGTAATCGACAAGGACACCCGACAACCTATTCCGGGCGTCAACGTGGCCCTCCTTGATAATCCGGACGATCTAACTGGATCAAGCACGGATGCTGATGGCCGATACGAGCTCGTGAATCTTTCAATTGGTCGGCACGAACTCCAATTCAGCTTCGTTGGATTCTTCCCACAGGTCATCAACAACGTCGAGGTCAATTCTGGTAGACAAACCATCTTGAACATTGAGCTGCAAGAATCTGCCATCGAAATGGAAATGGTCGAGGTTTCTGCTACGCGTGATGGAGGGCCGCTAAATGAAATGGCATTGATAAGCGCTCGACAATTCAACGTTTCAGAAACGGAACGATACGCTGGAAGTCGGGGTGAGCCTTCAAGAATGGCCTCAAACTTTGCGGGTGTACAAGGAGCGGATGACTCAAGAAATGACATTGTAATTCGAGGCAATTCTCCTCAGGCCATTCTTTGGCGAATTGAAGACCTACCAATCTCCAATCCCAATCACTTCAATATTCCCGGCACTGCGGGTGGTTCTATCAGCATTCTAAACAACAAAACGTTGTCTAACAGTGACTTTTACACGGGTGCGTTTCCTGCCGAATTTGGAAATGCCACTGCTGGAGTTTTCGATTTGAATGTTCGAAATGGAAATAATCAAAAACATGAATTTATCGGTCAATTCGGTTTCCTCGGTACGGAAGCAATGATCGAAGGACCAATCTCTAAGGAGAAAAACATCACCTACTTGGCGGCCTACAGGTATTCAACGCTCGCCATGGTTGGGGGATTGGGCATCGAGTACGGAACCGACGCTATTCCGCGGTACCAAGATTTGACGTTCAAAATCAACTTCCCTGGTAAGGGCGCGTCATCGTTCTCCATATTCGGTGTAGGAGGAATGAGTGATATTGATATTCTCATAAGCGATCAAGAAACACCGGAGGACAGAAACATTTATGGAGACAACGACCGGGACCAGCACTTCGGTTCCAAAATGGGGATGATTGGAGGGACATTTACCCGTTCCCTATCGGAGAATACCTATTGGAAAACAGTTGTCGGATACAACTACAGCGAGGTTACCTCCTATCACGAATTAGTTTACAGACATATTGATGCAGATGGCTCGTATGTCGTGGACTCGCTGAATGACCTACTCCGATATCAGTTCAAAGAAGAGAAGATCACAGGTCACTCTTTTATCAACTCTAAGCTCAATCGCAAAACGGTTTTGAAAGCCGGAGTGGTGGTGGATCAATTGTTCCTTGATTATCGAGATAGTACGTGGGTGTTTGATTCCTCCTCAGCGGACTTCGATTCTTGGAGGGTAAGATGGAACTCCACTTCAGATCCAATGCTCGTTCAACCTTATGTTCAATGGAAGTATCGACCGAATAATGATTGGACAATAACCGCTGGCCTTCATTCACAATACTTCTCCTTGAGCAGGGCCGGAAGTTGGATCGAACCCAGAGCAGCCGTTCGAAAGTCATTTAAAGATGGATCGAGTTTCAATCTTGGAGCGGGCTTGCATAGTCAAACCCAGCCCATGTATCTCTACCATTATTCAGATGAAAAGCTAAGCGATGGCCGCCCTTCATTGTACAATAAGAAAATGGACTTCACCAAGGCTATCCATTCTGTCGTAGGCTACGAGCGAATACTAAACGACAATCTCAAAATCAAAACGGAGGCCTACTTCCAGTGGGTTTATGACATTCCTCTCGACAAAAACTCGCTCAGTTTTTCATTGGCCAATACAGGTTCCGGCTTCGAAAGATTCTTTCCAGATACACTCGTTAACGCTGGTTATCAGAGAAATTATGGGATTGAGGTAACCTTGGAAAAGTACTTCGCAAAGTCGTACTACTTTCTCATCACTGGTTCTGTCTTCGACAGTAAGTATCAAGGAAATGACGGTCTGTGGAGAAATACCGACTTCAACGGACGCTATGCGATAAACACCCTGTTTGCTAAGGAATTTAGAATCAATAAGAAAAACATGATCAGTCTAGGAGGCAAGCTCACTGCTGTTGGTGGTAAGTGGTATGGCCCAGCAGACATTATGGAAAGCAACCTACAAAGAGAACTTGTTGTCGTTGATAGCTTGCGAAATACCCGACAATTTCGTGACTACTTCCGAGCAGACATTAAAGTGAATTACCGACTAAACACCAAGAAAATCACACATGAAATTGGAATTGATTTGGTGAATGTGCTGGATACACGAAATGTTCTGAGTCTTACCTATGCTCCAGATGAGAACAATGATCCCAATGAATCAATAAGAAAAGAATATCAATTGGGAAGGCTGCCGTTGTTCTATTATAGAATCGCGTTCTAGTAAGCTCGAACTCTCTTTCCTTCGAAGTAGTTCACAAAAGACCTATTCACCACGCGGTTCCCACCGGTAGTTGGATAGTTTCCTGTGAAATACCAGTCTCCAGTGTGGTTCGGAATTGATTCATGAAGACCATCCACGCTTTGGTAGATGATTTCAAGATCTGCTTTTAAGCCCTCTGGCCTGAGTAACTCCGCAATTTTTGCGGATACCTCTTCGTCGGTGAACGGTTCGTAAATCTTCTTCACGTGATTCACTGCATTATGACTTGAGGAAGCCTCTAACTCATCAATACAAAGCTGGTACACATCCTTTATCACATGCTCCCTTCCAGTTTCCTTGAGAAGTGCAATTGCAGCCTGAAAGGCAATGAAGTCCTGAAAAAGACTCATGTCAATTCCATAACAATCAGGAAATCGAATTTGGGGAGCACTCGAAACAACCACAATTTTCTTGGGCCCGAGGCGATCAAGAATTCGTAGGATGCTTCTCTTTAACGTTGTTCCTCGAACGATAGAGTCATCGATGACAACGAGATTATCTTTCCCTGGGACGACCGTTCCGTACGTGATATCATACACATGCTCAACGAGGTCGTTTCGGTCACTATCTTGAGTGATGAAGGTCCTGAGCTTGGCATCTTTAATGGCAACCTTTTCCATCCTGACACGCTCTCGCAAGATCTTCAACTTGGCTTCTTTGTCGTCTTTTCCAAGTTTGTCCAGTTCATCAATCTGACGCTCGATATGAAAGTCTTCTAGCCCCTTGGTCATCCCATAATATGAGACCTCAGCGGTATTCGGGATAAATGAAAAGACTGAATGATCGAGGTCATCATTAATTGCTCCCAACACCTTCGGAACCACCTTTCGCCCTAATGCTAATCGTTCTCTGTAGATATCTTGGTCACTTCCCCGAGAGAAATAAATTCTCTCAAATGAGCAGGAACGTTTTTCACCCGGCTTCCGGATTTTATCCATGCTCACTGTACCATCTTTCTTAATGATCAGTGCATGGCCCGGATCAATTTCCTTCACTGTTTCAACTTTCACGTTGAATGCAGTCTGAATTACCGGCCGTTCGCTCGCCACTACCACTACCTCATCATCCTGATAATAGAATGCAGGCCGAATGCCATTAGGATCACGGAGCACGAAGGCATCACCATTGCCAATCATTCCAGCCATAGCGTAGCCACCGTCAAAATCTGTTGCGGAACGTTTCAAGATGCGTTTCACATTCAGCTGTCTAGAAATCTTATCAGTAATCTCAGTACTATGATATCCAAGCTTCTTGTACTTTCTAAAAAGCTCTTCGTTCTCCTCATCCAAGAAGTGACCAATTTTCTCCAGCACGGTTACCGTATCTGCCTTCTTTTTTGGATGCTGTCCTAAAGAAAGAAGGATGTCAAATTGTTCATCGACATTGGTCATATTGAAATTCCCGGCCAAGACCAAATTTCGAGACATCCAATTATTCTGCCTTAAGAATGGATGACACGCCTCGATGCTATTCTCACCATAGGTTCCATACCTGAGGTGTCCTAGAAATAATTCCCCCGTGAATGGCGCGTGGTCTTTCAGCCACATTGGGTCCGCCAGTTTTTCCGGATCGGAATCAGCTCGCTCCTCTATTCTAGAGTATACTCGATCGAAAATGTCTTGAAGCGGTTGTTGTTCGTTCGAACGATACCTACTTATATACCGATACCCTGGTTTTACATCCAATTTTACATTGGCCAAACCTGCGCCATCCTGACCACGATTGTGCTGCTTCTCCATGAGGAGATACATTTTGTTGAGGGCGTAGAAGGATGTTCCGTATTTCTCTCGGTAATACGTGAGTGGTTTGAGAAGGCGAATAAGTGCTATGCCGCACTCGTGCTTGATGTTGTCGCTCATTCTTTCAAGGCCTCAAAGGTATCAACATTTTGAGCACCGTTATAATCAGTTATTAACTACCCTCCACAGCAACTATTCACTGCTTCAAAGCGTCTTAGTCATTACCTTCAAGACTGCTTGCAGTACCTTAGAACGTTATTAAACATTGAAGCCACTAATTTCATACATGATGCTGACGCTCGTCTGGTTAATTCAGGTGCAAGCCCACGAACACGATGTTCAGCATGGAACCCTGAAATTTCAGGAGAATCTCGGCCAATGGCCAGACCATGTGGACTTTGGGGCGAAGTTGCCCAATGCGATGATATTCTTGGAAGGGCAAACCATCACCTTCAATCTTGATGACCCATCTGAAACAGAGCTTTTCTCTCTTTACAAGCACCATCAAATTGACTCATTACCGTCAGCCTATCACAGCCATGCTTTCCGAATTCATTTGAGGAATAGTCAAACCCCGACTTCTATCCAAGCAAATGATTCGTACTCCGACTGGATTAATTATTACTACGGAAATGACCCTGCTAATTGGCAAACTGGAGTTCGTCAGTATGGCTCCATAACTTACGAAGACATATACCCAGGCATCGACCTCCGATTCTATAGCCTCGATCAAAACTTCAAGTACGAATTCATTGTAGAACCGGGAATTGATCCATCCATCATCTCAATGGAATATGAAGGGCTTGATGACATCAAACTGGGTGTAGAAAATTTGCTCTTAGAAACCTCTGTGCAAAGCTTGGTTGACCAAAAACCTGTCAGTTGGGAATTAAATGAAGATCAGAAGACATTTATTTCAAGCGGGTTTTCCTTGGACAGCAACACCGTCTCTTTTCAGCTTGAATCCTATGATTCCTCTCAAACGCTCGTAATTGACCCAACATTAATTTTTTCTACCTATTCAGGCTCGACCGTCAATAATTGGGGGTCAACAGCAACGTACGATTCGTTGGGCAACATGTATGCAGGTGGTTATGTGGTTGTGACCGGATCTGGTTCAGGTGGTGGCTATCCGACGAGTTCAGGAGCATATCAAACTACATTCTCTGGAGGATCAGGGACCTTTAAGACGGATATGACAATTTCCAAGTTCAACGCTTCAGGAACGAATATTATCTACTCTACTTACATCGGTGGAAACGGGAATGAAATTCCACATAGTCTGGTAGTGAATGACAATAATCAACTCTACGTATTGGGCACCACCTCGAGCAGCAACTTTCCGACTTCCTCTGGTGCTTTCGATGGTACATTTAACGGCGGCTCGACCATAAATGGAGGCACGACTGGAAATACAAATTCCAGCCAAATTCAATATGCGAACGGCTCGGATATTATTGTCTCAAAATTCAACGCAAGTGGTACTGCGCTTCTCGCGAGCACTTACATAGGAGGAAGCGGAAATGACGGAATAAATCTCAGCGACACATTGCAAAAGGCATATGCCGATGAGTTTAGGGGAGAAATTATTGTCGATGGAAACGACAATTGCTATGTCGCCACAACAAGTGCAAGTTCCAACTTTCCAATTGTCAACGGATTTCAAGCCAGTTATGGCGGAGGATTGACTGACGGAATCGTATTTAAGTTTAATTCAAGTCTCACGAGCCTGTTATGGTCAACATTCATCGGCGGCGATGATGCTGATGCAGCTTACTCTGTACAATTCGATCCAAATTTTGATGTCTTTGTTACAGGAGGTACAATTTCGACTGACTTCCCAACATCCACTGGAGCTCTCCATACCAGTTTTCAAGGAGGGTCAACTGATGGCTGGGTTTCGAAAATTAGCAACAATGGACAGTCGCTTCTTGCCTCTACCTATCTGGGTACAAACAGCTATGATCAGAGCTTTTTTGTTCAATTGGATTTGAGTGGAGACGTCTATGTTGTTGGGCAAACTCTAGGTAATTACCCAATCGGACCAAACTGGGTTTATTCTGTAGCTAATTCAGGGCAGTTCTTACACAAACTGAACAACAGCCTGAGTTCTACAGTGTTTTCTACAAGATGGGGTTCTGGCAACAGCGCAATCAACCTCTCCATGACAGCATTTCTGGTCAATGAATGCAATCACATTTTCGTTTCTGGCTGGGGCGGAAATCTATTTGGAATTGGGGCGCCAACTTCCAGTGGCGGAACTACCACAAACGGCCTGCCGACAACCAATAATGCAGTTCAAACCACAACCGACGGTCAAGACTTCTACTTCATTGTTTTTGAAGACAGCGCGAAGAGTATCCTCTTCGCCAGCTTCTTTGGCGGGAACACTACCAGCGGATTTGGTGGCGAACACGTAGACGGCGGGACCAGCAGATTTGACAAGAAAGGCATCATCTACCAAGCGGCATGTGCCAGCTGCGGGACGGGCAGCACCTTCCCCACGACTTCAGGTTCTTATTCCACCACGAAAGGAACAGGCGCCTCATGCAACATGGCGGCGATGAAATATGATCTCATCACTCTCGAAGCCGAGGCTGATGTCGATGGGCCCTTGACTTTTTGTATCGATGACAGCATACAATTTCAAAATGAAAGTTTCGGTGGTTCTCAATACCTCTGGGATTTTGGGGATGGGAATAACTCAGATGAATTCGAACCAAAACATGCGTATTCTGTAGCAGGCGTATATGAAGTTGTTCTCATTATTTACGATTCGGTTTCGTGCATATTTTCAGACACAGACTCCATTCAAGTGACAATACTTCCTGGTCCCGAAGCAATTGTTCCGAGTTACCCGAGGTTTTGCCCTGGAGAGCAGGTACAGCTTACCGCCTCGGGAGGCGACACATATCAATGGGGACCTTCGACAGGACTTAATGATCCTACTCTTCAAAATCCAATTGCTATTGTTGGACAAAACCAAATTACATACACCGTTTCTGTGTCTGACAGCTGTGGAACCGACACGGCCCAAGTCACTTTGAGGGTACATCCCGATAACACCGATGCGATTGATGACACAGCTTTGTGCGATGGACTATCCGGAAAACTGTGGGCGACCGGTGGATCAAGTTATTCTTGGAGTCCAACCTTTTATTTAAACAATCCGAGTTTTGCAAATCCAACCGTGGCTCCGGATTCAACCGTACATTATACTGTCACAATTGTCGACTCCTTTAACTGTGTCAGAACGCATGAAGTGACTGTGTTTGTTGAAGGGTTTGTCCCTCAAGTGGAGGCATGGGGAGACACCACCATTTGCTCAGGGGACCGCGTGATGCTACGAGCAAAAGGTACGAACGGCTACGAATGGTTTCCAAAAACCGGCATTCTCGACCCGTTTTTTAATAATACGCCTGCTTATCCAACGCAATCAACGACATACGTAGTCGTAACCTTCAACTCGTGTGGCGAAGCTTCCGATTCTGTGGTTATTACGATTGATCCCATTAGCATTGAGGTAAACAGTGACTCTTCTCTTTGCGAAGGAGACACTGCTTATTTAAAAGCAGATGGAGCGTTGGTCTATCAATGGTCTGGACCGGGAATTGATGGCATAAGTTACAGTCGAAACCCTAGTGTAATCCCAAATGAAAGTGGATGGTTTAAGGTTGAAGCAAAGAACATTACTGGTTGCTCGGCATTCGACAGCCTCTTCCTTACCGTGAACAGGAGACCAAAACTTGACATCCTCACAAATGAAGACACGATCACCGGGTTGGAAAATGTCTTGTTAATTGCTTCGAGCGATCATGTCACTCGATGGAGCAGTTCGGGATTTATCCCTTGCGAATTCTGTGATAGCATTGTAGTCTACCCCGCAATTCGAACGCAGTACTTTGTTCAAGCGATTGATTCCTTCGGGTGTCACAAGTTTGATTCCATAGTAGTAGCTCCGATCAGCAAGATTTTCGTACCGAACTCATTCACTCCTGATGGAGATGGAATCAATGACATCCACTACGTGAGAGGACACAATATCTCCAACTATGAAATCAGCATTCGCAATCGCTGGGGCAACGAAGTGTACAAAAGCAACGATATCAATATAGGCTGGGACGGTACGAAGTTTAACGATGGCAAAAAAGCCCAAATTGACGTGTATACCTATGTTATCAAGTACACTGTTAAACCAGATGAAGAATTATTTCAGGTTGGTGAAATCAGCCTGATCAGATAAACCGAGGATCGGTTTCCATGACATGCCCACAACTCTTGCAGGTTCGCAGGTCTTCTGAAGCATAATACTCTCTAAATCTTGGCAGAAAATCCTGCTCAACATCTTTTAGCTTAAAGAAGGTTTCATGTAACTTGGTATTGCAATTGTCGCAAAACCACATCAATCCATCGGTGTGGTCTTCTTCTCTTTTCCTTTCCACAACTAAGCCGATCGATCCTTCTGACCTTCCTGGGCTATGAGGAATTTTTCCTGGCAGCAAAAACATATCTCCAGGGCCGAGGGGAATATCGACGGACTTCCCATCTTCCTGAATACGCACATTTATGTCTCCCTCGAGCTGGTAAAATAACTCTTCAGTCTCATTAAAATGGTAGTCCTTTCTAGCGTTTGGACCGCCAACGATCATGACGATATAGTCGCCCGACTCTACGTATAAATTTTTGTTTGCAACTGGAGGCTTAAGAAGATCACGATTTTCCTCGATCCATTTGTCCAGGTTAAATGGTCTTATTACGCTCATACTCTACTAGATTAATCGTAAATATAAGAGCAAGACAATTACTACTGAAGAATGATTGCTTTCTCCTTAACCAGCGTCTCCCCTTCTAGTTTTAAGCTGTATGCTCCTCTGGCCAACGTTGAAAGGTCCAAGAGCTCGAGTTCTCCGACTTTAAAATCATGCACCGAACGATAAACGAGGCTGCCATGGGAATCAAATAAACTCACTACAACATCGGTAGCGACCCCATTATAGCTGAGTTGGACAAGGTCCTTTGAGGGATTTGGATACACAAGAAGCTCACCACTTGAACGTTCATCGATTCCAACAGGTATAATCTTAACATTTATCGTGTCACCAGACGGGCATGTGTTTGAATCAACCACCACGACAGAGTACTCACCTGCGAAAACAACCGAGATCGTTTGATTGCTTGAACCCGTGCTCCATTGATAATTTGTGTATTGCGAACCAGCATCTAAGGTGATAGGTGCATAATCTGTCACGTTTGGTCCAAGGTCCACATAGTCTGGAAGAACTTCGACCACGGTAATTTCATCAGAACCGATGCAGCCAGCGGTTGAGGTAACCGTCACGCTATAAGTACCAGGCTGATTAATGAATAAAGAGTTACTAGTTGAACCGTCACTCCATTCATACAGCGCAAATCCAGGTGGAGCAATTAAGGCCTTTGTCTGTCCTGGGCAAATTTGTAAATCCGCACCTAAATCAACAGAAGGCGTCGCGTTATCGAAACCAAGATTTTCGGTCAAAGCAATTTCACAGTCGTTCGCATCAGTAATTGTCACTACATATGATCCTGCCGATATACCTGCATTCGCGGCGGTAGTAACTCCATTGCTCCATAAGTATGAATACGGAGCAACTCCCCCACTGGCTGAAAGCGTTATGGATCCGTCATCGGTATTCGCACAAGATGAATTTACCGAAGTGAACCCGGCCTGAATTGGCTGTGGCGAATAAATAAATAAGTCGCCTTCCGAAGAGCAGCCATCGTCATCAGTGACAGTAACGGAAACGTTGACTAATCCACCTAAACTTGCTGCAGTGCTAAACGTTGAACCCGTCGACCATTCATAACTAAATGGGCTCACACCTGTAGCAGTGACGGTGGCTGTCGAATTAGAATCACCAAAGCAAACATTTAAACTGTCTTCAGTGAGCGCGAGGTCTGGGCCATCACTGACCACAGTCCAAAACGTATCCCCGCAGTTCGGCTCAAAGGCGACAAAATCACTTGAAATTGTCCAACTCGAGGCATTTCTTCCTGAAACAGGAAAAGCAGTGCTTCCATTAGAATTTTCAATTCCCATAGTATGGCTACCACCGTCACTCGGCATGCTTGTGGTGTGAATTTCTATGAGTCCACATCCTTCAAATAGTTTGACTTGAGCTGTAACTGGATATCCGCCACCGTAATGCTGGATGCTCGAAAAGGTCACTAGAAGTTGTTTGTTTGGAGAAGTTCCTATTGTTCTATATCCAATTGTACCACCATATGCAGGGTTCAGGTCTTCCCAAGCAAATGCAATTATGTTGTTTGGCGTGCCCGAATTCGGAAGACTTTGTCCAGAACAGCAACCGTTTGGCATTCCATTCGCAAAACCTATGAATCCATTTGATGAAATATAGAACTCATCATAATTATTTTCGAAAAAATTAAAGTCGAACCCGATAGGTAATGCACTACTAACAGCATCATCAGATAAAGACACGAGTGTATCGCCGGTTGTTGACTGAGGAAGGAAATTACCTGACTGGGAGATGGAGTATAAATCTCCTCCGATCACTGTGATTGCTACGCTGTCTGTCCCAGCATTGGCCGGATTAAAATATCCTAATCCATTAACACCTGGGCCACTAATCGTTGGGCTACCGCCAGTGCATGAAGCACTAAGTTGGGACCCAGTATCAGAACTGCAATAGAACGAATTGAGGCCTGTCAATGTGCACTGTGCGCTCAACGAAAATGACGCGCAAAGTGATAGCAAAAATAGAGAGAGATTTTTCATAGGATAGTGACTTAGAAATCTAAGGTATACTTCTTTATCGAAATTAAGGAAGAATTAAACGAAATCCTCTGCCATGCTCATTGATAATTTTCACTCGCTCATCTTCCTTGAGGTACTTTCTCAACTTGGCGATGTACACATCCATGCTACGAGAGTTGAAATAACTGTCATCTCCCCAAATGGCCAACAGTGCTTGGGATCTATCGAGCAACTGGTTCGAATGTTGGCTCAGCATTTTGAGTAATGCGTTTTCCTTAGAAGTCAAATGGCGCTCATCACCATTCGATTTAAGGACTTGATTCTTAAAGTCGAATTTCATCTCGCCAAGTTCAAACACCGTTTTCTCAGGAGTTTTTTCTTCCCCTTTTGTACGTCTCAGAATCGCTTTTAGCCTAAGCAGCAATTCTTCCATTGAAAAGGGCTTCGTGATATAATCATCTCCACCACTCTTAAAGCCTTCAATGGTGTCATCTTTCATGGACTTGGCGGTCAAGAAAATGATCGGAATACTTTCATCTGCCGTCCTGATTTCCTTCGCTAAAGTGAATCCGTCTTTCTCAGGCATCATGACATCCAAAATGCAGCAATCAAACTCACCATTTGCGAACTGTTTCCAACCTTCCACACCATTAATAGCTAAGCTAGTCTTGTAGCCTTTCGCTTCTAGAAATTCCTTGAGTATCGTTCCTAAATTAGGGTCGTCTTCGGCCACGAGGACTCTAATCGGTTCAGGCTGCTTTGTTTGATTGTCCATGTTCAAATTGTTTTAATGGCAGTTCAATGAAAAATGTACTTCCTTTTCCTAACTCACTTTCTACATAAACTCTTCCGCCATGTCTTTCAGTAATGATCTTTACGTAGCTCAGTCCGAGTCCAAAACCTTTTACATTATGCACATTTCCAGTAGGAACGCGGTAAAGTCTATCGAATATTTTCTTGAGGTTTTCAGCTGAGATTCCTATTCCATAATCACGAACAGACACTCTTAACGAATCTTCAATTATTTCGGTTCTCAAATCAATTCTTGGTTTTGTTCTTGAATACTTAGCGGCGTTATCTAGAAGGTTATAAATAACATTGGTGAGATGATTCTTATCGGCCACTACCCACAGCGAATCCTCGGATGCCCTGAAAGTAACCTCTCCTTTTTTCTCTCGAACTTGAATTTGGAATTTATCCAGCACGTCTTGTAATAACGAGTTCACCTCGAGGTCTTCTCGCTTGAGTTTGAAATCACCCTTGTCTAAAACGGCACTCTGTAGTACTTCTTCAACCAGCAATCCCAGTCGCTTGTTTTCGGTATTAATGATTCCCAAGTAGCGGTTTTTGACGCTCTCCATCTGACCAACTTCCGGATCACTTAACGCCTCACAAGCCAAACTGATTGTCGAGATAGGAGTTTTTAACTCATGCGTCATGTTGTTGATGAAGTCATTTTTGATCTGGCTGCTCTTCTTTTGGGTAAAGATTGTTTTGACCGACGAATAAGATGTCCAAATCAGAACGATCATCAGGATGACTGATACCAAAAGCATCATCCAGATACTTTGGAAAATGTAACCGTATTCATTTGGAAAGTAGATCCTCAAATAATATGGCAATTGAATAACGTCATTCGGAAACAATTTGGCATTGCTAACAGAAACTCGAAGTTGATCCTCATGATCTTCACTCCCCAACACCATCTTTCCTCCTTGATCAAATACTCCGAGCAAATAAGTCAGCTCCAAGCCGTGTTTCTTCAATGCAATCTGCATCAAGCTATCCAATATGCGCGGGTCTATTCTTTCATCAATCGGCTGATCTAAATTGACCTCGATCAGACTTTTTACAATGTCCCCAAGAAATGCTTTCTTATTCTCGACCCGTTCGCGGATATGGGTAAGGTCCTCGGCAAGAGGATCATTGTCATGGTGTAGCTCTAGGTCTATGGAATCTGCGGTCATCAGCCTGAGTTCGAGATCCTGCTCAAAGTCGCTGGAATACGGAAGATCCCCAACACTGTGGGTAAATTGCTTCTCCTCCTTTTGGTCTCCAGCTTCTTTCTCAACCTTCAATTCAATCTTATCTCCAACTCTTTGAATGTTCTTCTTGACCACATATTGCACCAAGGAATCATCTGGTGGAAAGGCTGTGGGTTCTTTCCCCTCTTCCTCAAAAAACAAATATTTGGCCTGCTGGTGAGATCGAATTTTGGTGAGCGTCTCATGTCTTTCAAGAAGCTCTACCACTTCGTTAAGCGCTTGCGTGGCGGCTCTGTCAATTCTGTCGCCCTCAAGTTCGAAGGCATTATTGATCCAATAGATCTGAATACCAATCAAACCGACAAGCGCGATAGCAATTACAATTACAAAACCTCTGAGCTGAGTTCGATTCATGTCTCAGGCCAAAAATAGAGCGCCATTCAGCGGTAAGGCACTGTTTAACAGTAGTTAACATTGCTTAACCACGCATTAACAGCGGGATTCAGGGCCCACTTCTATGTTTGAAACTTAGTTCAGAGCAATGAAAAAACTATCCTTACTCACCATCCTCATCGCCACATTTTCGTTCGTTGGGACAGCACAAGAGACAGAATCTAAAGTCAACAAATCAATCTCAATCAATATTGACGGCGAAGAAACCGTAGTCAACATTGAAGAGGAAGTTGATGGTAACGTAACCACAATTCACCTGGAAGGAGAGGAAGCCGAGGCTTGGATAGAGTCCAACCAAACCGGCTACAGTTATGCCTATGGAACCAATTGTTCTTCAAAACATATTTCGAAGAGAGACAAGGAAGAAATCAAAAAGGAATTGCGTCAAGTAGGAGTTGAACTAGAAGAAGGACTGGACGATATCTCAAAATACATTGATGAGATCGACGTCGAGAGCTTGGTTGATGAAATTCAAAAAAGCGTTGACGCCATCCAAAAAGAAATTGAAATAAACATCAGGACCAGTTCTGATGACGATAGAGCGGTGATTTAGAAACACTTAGCGCTGAAAGGTTCATTTGCTGTTTAGTTAGGTCGCCTCGATACTCTCTCGGTATCGGGGCTTTTTTATTTGATCCTATTTTTGGCACAACTAAGGTGAAATGGAGAAGCTGCTGAATTACATTGATGGGAAACTGGTCCAACCAATAAAAGGAGACTACTTTGAAAATATAGAACCCGCAAAAGGAGAGGCATATTCACTCATTCCTGATAGCGATGAGTCTGATGTAAATCTCGCAGTGGCGGCCGCGAAGCGTGCTTTTCCGATATGGTCAAAAATGAGTGCACAAAGGCGCTCGGCAATTTTAGTCCGAATCGCCAATTTGATCACGGAGAACCTCGATGAGCTTGCGCAGGCTGAAAGCCGAGATAATGGCAAGCCGTTAAAATTGGCTCGGAGTATTGACATTCCAAGAGCTAGTTCTAACTTCCATTTTTACGGGACAGCGATTCTGCACTATGCCTCTGAATCTCATTCCATGGAAGATCTCGCGCTCAATTACACCCTGCGACAGCCGATTGGTGTTGCCGGATGCATCTCACCTTGGAACCTACCGCTCTATCTTTTTTCGTGGAAAATTGCGCCAGCGCTCGCTGCTGGAAACACCGTGGTAGCTAAGCCTTCTGAAGTAACTCCATATACCGCATACTTGCTGTCTCGAATCTGTATCGAAGCCGGGTTACCCGACGGGGTATTGAATATTGTTCATGGTTATGGTCCGAAAGCCGGAGCATCGATAATTGAACATGAAGATGTTCCAATGATCAGTTTTACTGGAGGCACCGCCACCGGCGAGTGGATCGCTAGAACCGCAGCTCCAAAATTCAAAAAACTAAGTCTTGAATTGGGTGGCAAAAACCCAAACATCATTTTTGCCGATTGTGATTTTGATGATATGATGGACACGACATTGAGATCCTCATTTTCGAATCAAGGTCAAATCTGTCTCTGTGGTTCCCGAATTTTAATCGAACGCTCAATTTATAATAAGTTCAAAACCGAATTTGTCAAGCGCGTCTCAAAATTGAAAGTTGGCGACCCAAATGACTCTAAAACTAATCTTGGTGCCGTAGTCAGCGAGTCGCACATGGAAAAAGTTCTTGAGTATGTTGAACTTGCCAAAGAAGAAGGTGGAACAGTTCTGACGGGAGGACACAGAGTTGAACTTGAAGGGGAATTTGCAAAGGGATACTTCCTTGCTCCAACTGTGATCGAGGGCTTGCCCCATACTTGCCGGACGAATCAAGAAGAGATCTTCGGCCCAGTGGTAACACTCATTCCATTTGACACGGAAGAGGAAGCTATCACGATGGCAAACAGCACGAAGTATGGATTAGCTAGCTCCACTTGGACAAGTGATTTGAAAAGAGCACACAGAGTAGCGCGAGAACTTCACACCGGAATCGCATGGATTAATTGTTGGCTATTGCGAGACTTGAGAACGCCGTTTGGAGGTGTCAAAAATTCAGGAGTCGGTAGAGAAGGCGGTTTCGAAGCTCTTCAGTTCTTTACCGAACCTAAAAATGTATGCATTAAGTACTAAGGCAGCTCGTGATAATGAGCACTCTCGATCTTGACCACTTTGGAGTGGTAGTATTGGTACCAGCGCTTCTTGCCTTCTGATTTTGCTTGGGCGTGAGTGGCGTTTCTCCGCCAGTTATCCATGGCTTCTAAGTCTCGCCAATAGCTGATGAATAGTCCACGTCCATCAGCGTTGCTGCTCTCATAACCAAGATAGCCATCGAATCCGGCAACCAGTCTGAGAGTGAGCTCATCCATTTCATCGTAACCATCTCGATCCTCCCCGATCAGGTAGCTGAATATATTAGCATAATAAGGAGGTTCAGGGGTAATTCCTTCTTTCCAAGCGATCAATGCATTCATGACTGATCAATCTTCTTGACCATGGTCAGAATAGTCGCAATTGCCACGGTCTCACCCTCTTCATCATACATATCGACTAGAAACTTGACGATGCCTTTTGCGATATCATCCTCATCTCTTTTCTCCTGTTCAATTTTCTCCTTTACGGTGAAGCGAACTCCAAGTGTTGCACCCGGATAAACTGGTTTCGTAAATCGCGCTTGCTCAACGCCATAGTTGAGTAGTACGGGACCCTTTTTAGGATCGACAAATAGCCCAGCCGCTTTACTCAAGAGAAAGTAACCATGCGCAACGCGTTGCTCAAAAATTGTCCCTTCCAGTGACGTAGCATCCATGTGGGCATAAAAATTATCCCCGCTCACATTCGCGAAGTTTACGATGTCAGCATCGGTCACAGTGTGCTTGTGTGTGAACACGGTATCACCAACTCTGAGTTCTTCAAAATGCTGCCTGAATACGTGTGGATTTGCTTCTGGCTGGTCAGCACCAACCTGAAATTGTTCCGTTATTCTGGTAATAGTTTCTGGATGACCTTGAATCGCCGTCCGCTGCATGTAGTGTTTTACCCCGCGCACACCGCCCATCTCTTCGCCACCACCAGCTCGACCTGGACCACCATGGCTCAGCAGAGGAAGTGGTGAGCCATGACCCGTGCTTTCTTTAGCGCATCGCTCGTTAAGAACCAATATTCTTCCGTGCATATGAGCAGTGTTCAGCACAAACTCTTTGGCCAGTTCATCATTCGCGGTAGTGATCGAGGTGACCAATGAACCCTTTCCCATCTCAGCGATTCGAACTGCTTCGTCCATGTCCTTATATGGCATCAACGTACTCACAGGGCCAAACGCCTCAATTTCATGAACTCTCGTTTTTTCAAATGGAGCGTCATTTCTAAATAGAATCGGGCTGAAGAATGCGCCCTTCTCCTTATCTCCTCCAACAATGTCAAAGTTGTCCATGTCACCATAAACCACTTCCTGTTCCTTCATCAAAAGCTCAACGTTTTCGCGGACGCGATCTACTTGAGTTCTGCTCGCTAATGGTCCCATGCGCACTCCTTCCACAGAAGGATCGCCAATGGTCGTTTTTGCAAGCTGCTTACCGAGCGCGATCTGCACATCTTCCATGTACTTTTCGGGAACTAATATTCTCCGGATTGCGGTACACTTTTGTCCAGCCTTGACCGTAATTTCTGCTCTTGTAGATTTAACGAATAGATCAAATTCTGCCGTTCCTGGACCTGAGTCTTCTCCGAGCATTGTCGCATTCAAAGAATCCGCTTCAAGGTTAAACGGCACACTGTTCTCTAGGATGTTGGGCAGAGCCTTTAATTTTTTGCCCGTGTGAGCCGATCCAGTAAACGTAATTACATCTTCGCTGGTCACATAATCTAAAATTCCTCTTCCCAGACCACTGACCATTTGAATTGACCCGTCAGGAAGAATGCCTGAATCAATGATTTCTTTCAACATCAATTCTGTGAGGTAGCTGGTATATTCAGATGGCTTGACAACGGCAGGAATACCGGCAAGCAGATTGACGGCCACCTTTTCAAGCATTCCCCAAATTGGGAAATTGAATGCGTTTATGTGAACTGCGACACCACGCTTGGGAACAAGAATATGATGGCCAATAAACGAACCTCCTTTTGATAACGGAACAGTTTCGCCTTCCACAGCGTATGGCAAATCTGGGAATTGACGTCTCAGGGAAGCATTCGCAAAGAGGTTGCCAATTCCACCTTCAATATCGATCCAACTATCAGTCCGAGTCGCCCCAGTTGCAGCGCTCAATTCGTAAAACTTATCCTTGCGCCCCATGAGGTGAAGGGCAAGTGCTTTCAGCATCAATCCTCTCTCTTGGAAGGTCATTTTGCGAAGGGCAGGACCTCCGACTTCACGTCCATAAGTTAGGATGGCATTGTAATCTAATCCCGCACTCGAAAGTGCACCAATTTCGTCACCATTTATGGCGTTGTAAGCCACAAGCTCTTCTCCATCACCCGTGATCCAAGAGCCCTGAACGTAGTTCTCAATTTTTCTCATCAGTCGTAATTAACTCGGCGAACCTTCGGGTTCTTGCGCTCCTTCACGAACTCCTTCAACCGGAGGTTCGCTTTCTTGGTAAAGTCCAAATCATAGATGAACTGTGAACCAGAAAACCGAATTTTTCCAACTGGTCGTTCGAGATCCTCATGTGAGGGAATGCGCCCAACTGGATAAAGGTCAATAAAAAATGGGAAGACGAAGCTTTGATGCTTCTTTCGATCATTGACCTTCGTATCCACAAACACGGTCTTGGAAACATAATTTTCGGCCATAACGACAAATGCAATCGAATCATTTAGATCCACTTCAAACTGGAATTTCCCAATGCGAGAGGTTTCTAACTCATCAATAAATTCAGTCGATCTATAAATGCGAATTTTTGACTCTAGCCCTTTCTTTTTCTCGTTTACCACTTTACCTGATAGCAACAGTTTGCCCAACTTTTTGTTAGACTGACTGAATCCACTCAGTGATAAAATCACGATTAGTACTAGGCAAACATGTTTCATAACAGGCGAAGGGTCAATTTCGCGAGGAGTGCGAATATAATATGTTGGGCATTGATTTTAGGGCAATTCGGTGCCTTTTGCCAGCCAAAGCGGATGACATTCAAAATCGAGTCGATTTGCCTTGACCGCCGGATCATCGCCAACCAGCTCCGAAGCTTCTTCTACTGTCTCCAAATCGAAGAGTAATATTCCCCTCTTTTCAGTGTCATCACCAAATGGGCCGGCCATGATCAAGTGGTGTTCCTCTTCGAGTTTACCGAGATGTGCAAGATGGTTTTCTTGTATAGCGGCGCCTTCTTCTTCGCCTTGGGATCGGTCAGTACCGCTCAAATACATGCAAAAAACATATTGCTTCATGGTATAAGTCACTCCGTTTTCTTCATGCGTGAATTCTCTGGGATTGTCTGTTTGTGCACTGATGCTTAAACTTAAAAGCATCGATGCGACAACTAGGATTGATTTTTCCATATGTCAATTAGCTTGTCTTGTTCTGGCCGGTTTTCTTCTTCTTCCCTATGTGGTTCACATTCTCGGAGTGTCTTCATGCAATCTTCGGGCAGCTGCTGATAAAGTCCAGTTCCTTTGGATTTCCATGCAATCATTTCGTCCGTTACTTCCTTGATGACTTTAGCTGGATTACCCGCGACCACCTTTCTCTTAGGAATCTTGAATTTGGCAGGCACAAAGGAAAGTGCGCCTACGATGGATTCATCCCCTACTTCAACCTCATCCATGAGAACGGCATTCATTCCAATCAAACAATTTCGACCAAGGGTAGCGCCATGAACCACGGCACCATGGCCGACATGGGCACCCTCACGAAGTCGAACTTCGACAGCTGGAAACATGTGAATGGTGCAATTCTCTTGAACATTGCATCCATCTTCGATGACAACCTTTCCCCAGTCGCCTCGAATGGCTGCTCCCGGCCCAATGTAAACTTTGGCTCCGATGAAAACATTTCCCGTCACGTTCGCCTGAGGGTGAACAAAGGCACTTTCGTGCACTACGGGCCTAAATCCGTTGAATTCGTAAATCACAGTTGATTGAGTTTCAACAAATATGTGAAAGGCTTTGGAGAACTCATTAAGGATTGGCCAGATTGACTCCTTGTCTGGACAACTCCCTTCAAACCTTTAAATGAAAAAAGCCTCAGAGTAAATCCAAGGCTTCTTCTATGTTGCGCCTGTCCGTCCGAAACGAAGTGGAGGCGGAGGGGCCAGACTGACTCACCTCGACTAGCTCGGCACAGGCTTCTCGTACAGCCAGGGTTCAAAGAAATTTTGAAATGAAAAAGCCCCAGAGTAATTCCGAGGCTTCGTCTTAGTTGCGGGGGCAGCGCAACTATACAGGCTATATCAGCAAACGTATGAATACATAGAAACCTCTAAAAACCTTTCTGACATTGTGTTTTCTTGTGTTTTAAACATTCCTGCTGTTTGAAAATAAGGTGTGTGTAGGGGTGTGTGGGTGAAATTATTTACCATCTTCGTCTAACGATGTACGCAAGGACAAGCTGTAAATATTACGCCAATAAAAACTCCACAGGTAAGATTGTTCTCAAGTTGAGATTAACGGTGAATGGAAGAAGGTATGAACTTTATCCAGCTATTGCTATTGAACTCCATCAGTGGAATCAAAAAGCACAAAAGATCAAAGGCGCGCCCGATTCCTATGAACTAAATGACGCGCTTGAGGAGTTTAAAAGGAAGTGCATAGAAGTCGAGTCAACGCTACGCGGTGAATTGGGCGAGTATAGTGCCAAACAGCTGAAGGATGCGGTAAAAAGGGTGTGGGTTGATGGAGATACAGTAACGAGCAGTGGCGTTCCAAAGAGGTTTTGGGACTTCTTTGATTATTGCATTGAGTATAAAAAGCAAGTTGGTAAGGACGGAAAGCACACTGTGGGGCATTACATTAGACTGAAAGGACTTCTTAAAAACTTTCAATCTAATTTAGAATGGTCTGATTTAACCGACCAGTTCTACCAAAGGTTTTGCGAGTATTGCGAAGATGATGGTCACTCCCTGGCTTATATCGGAAAACATATTACCTACATTAAAGCTGTTCTCAATCTCGCTGTTGATGAACGTATTGAAGCGGCTATCAGAGTCAATACTAGAAACTGGAAGGCTTACAACACGATTAAGCGGGTTACTACACTAAGTTATGATGAGCTGCAGAGTTTATACGATCTTGACCTGTCCGAAGAGCCATCGCTAGATAAGGCACGCAACCTGTTCTATTTTGCCTGTTGGTACGCGTTCCGACCTAGTGATTTTACCAAGCTAGGTGGTGCGAACATTGAAGAAGATAGCATTGTAATTAGAGCCAGGAAGACAAGTCGAAACTCTGCTTTGAAGGAAGACCTAATCCTTCCGCTAGTCACCCCCATCAATAAACTTATGGATAGAATAGGTGGTGTCCCTGATACTGTTTCTGCGCAGTACATGAACCGTCTGCTTCCAGTTCTGGGGGAACGGCTAGGGATGATTCAGCCAATCACGATTAACGAGCAGAAGTTAGACGGATCAATAACGACTTTTCAGGTTAAGCGATTTGAACGACTAAAATGCCAGAGCGCGAGAAAAACCTTCGCCTCTAATTATGAAGAGTTTGGATTGACGAAGAAAGTGGCAATGTCAATCACTGGTCATAAGACTGAAGAGGCATTTAATCACTACGTAATGACTGAAAGAATAGAGAATAACCAGCAATATAGGACTAAGGTTAACGAGAGATTCAATGAAGCAAATTCTACACCACAATAACCGTTCAACTCAGGTATGGCGAGGGGCGTGGCTGTGGGAGCGTGTGGAAGGGTAAGAGTCAAGGATATAAACGAGATGAAAATATGCACCGGAATTATAATCATGAATAAGGCTGAGAAAATTACACCGATTAACACCTCCCACTTTCTACAGAAGTTGCAAAATGTGGTGTCCAGAGGCGTTTTAGAAACGATTAAAAGATGGGGTACAGAAATAATAATCGTGAAAAAGGCCGAGAAAATCAGCCTAATTAACACCTCCCATTTTCTACAGATGTGGCACACTGTGGTGTCCAGAGGCGTTTTAAAATCTTTGAACAATTTGCCCTTGAAGCCACTGTCAATAACGTCGCGTCAATGTTCAAAGTTTTGGCTTGGCTCGGGAGTAAATTACTGCTTGATTTGTCCTCATGGATTCGCAAATACATCCTGATGTATGCGATTTGTAAGCCTTCCGCGGGGGTAAAATAAAAAGAGCAGCGCGGACACTGCTCTTCTATTAATCTTCTTACAACCTCAAGATTTCGACGTCAAAGGATTGTAAGCCAAACCCATTCGTTATGAATGAATTTATTAAAAGCGAAGATAGTCGCTACATACTATCTAGTGAATCACAATTGCGCAAAATTGTGCGGGAGGAATTAACAACGCTTTCTCTACCTCAAGTCAAACCTGGGCTTCCGCGTTTCGTAAATTCTGACGAGTTCAGAGCTTTAGTTGGATGCAGTCGATCCTATGAGCATAAGCTGAGAAAGGAAGGTAGAATACCCTTCAGAAGAGAAGGCAGAACTATCAAATATCTTCTGTCGGACGTAGAGCAATTCATCGAAAGTTCAATTAAAAAAGGCCGAAGCTGAACCCTTCGACCTTTAAAATATTCTTGAGATGAATACAGCTACTAATATAGCAAATTCTGCCCTATCTGAGGGTAGAGTACTTGATATTAATCAAGACCCTGAGGAGATTAAACTTCGTCAAATGGACGAAGAATTTATCTCCCTCCTACCACCCAATTTTCAGAAGGTGATCCGCCAATGCGCAAAGGTTGATGGCCTACCTATAGCCAGCTACTTTAACCCGCTTATAGCCTATTTCGCTCAAGCGGCTGGCACTTGGTTCAGGATCAAAGCGCAAGCATACTTGAACGCGCCAAATCTGTACTTGATAACGATTGGCGATCCAAGCTCAGGGAAAACTCGTGGAGAAAACAGGTTCTTTTCTTCTGTGCGTGATAGAGACAATGAGGTACAGAACCGAAGTGATGGCGCAGAACACACTTTTCTTGAAAGCACTTCTCACGCCAAAATGCAAGAGGTCTTGATTAATAGCGCGAGCGTAATACATAAGGTGGGCGAAATTCACAAGTACTTAGGGAAGCTTGCCGATTCAAAGGAAGAAGGTGGCGCCTGGCTTCACATGCAGCTTGAACTGCACACAGAAATCGACGTGAAGAGGGCGTTTCGAGGGGATGGGGTTCACCAGACTAACTCAGCAATCTTCACACAGCTATCAAATACACAGCTCAAGTATTTTCTGAAGCTCTACAAGTATGAAGCGGCAGGCTTTCCTCAGCGGTTTCTAGTATACCCAATCACGGAAGAAGAAAAGGAAATACCATATGAGGCGAGCGATTCTGACACGACCCCCATTGATGTCGCTCTTCGGGCGGTTTACGATCACGGCAAGGAACACACGTTTGACTTGAGCAGAGAGAAGGCGCTGAATGAAAGGGTAGTTGATTATTGGAATGAACTGAAAGGAATAAAGAGGGAAACCGAAAGCTGCCTGGAAAGAGAGTTGCTGGGTAAGGATCAGGCAAACTTCACCAAGCTCATCCTTGTCCTCCATATCATGTATATGGCAGAAGCGAAACGATCCATGGACAGTCCAATACCTACCGTTATTATTGACAAGGCTTACAAAATGATAACTCTGTATCGCAAAGCCCACATTTGGACATACAATCACTGCTCCCAACTCACGAATGGTAAACTCAAGCTGCCAACACTTCAACAGTCTGCGGCAGCAATTATCGACCACCTGAAAAAAAAGGGCGATGATGTAAATATTGCACAGCTAAGTGCCATCACAGGAATAGACCGTTCCTACTTTTATGCATCTAAAAACCCCCATGTGATATGATTGCGGAGTCGGTTCTAGATGTGAAGGTTAGCAGTTACGCATCGGCTAAGGTTACTAAGAAGTCAAGAGACATAAATCTTCTAGCTTTTCTTACCACCCCAAGCGAGGAAGCAATAAGGCTAATTCATAAGCTTAGACATATTGAGGATATAGATGAGAGAAGGAACTTCAAAGGCAAGAACCTGCCGGCAATTACACCTAGTGGAACATTCTCTGATCCTCGAAATCAATCTAACTTAATTCAACACTCAGGATTGATACAGATGGACGTTGACCACAAGGACAATCCCTATGTAGATATGAAAGAACTGAAGAAAGAGTTCACTAGGCTTAAACAAGCCGCTTACATCGGCTTTAGTAGCTCTGGTAAAGGTCTGTGGGGGTTGTTCCCAATTAAGCACTCAGACAAGCATAAGCAGCATTTTAAGTGGTTTGCGGACTGGATTGAAGCCTATTTCAACATAGAAGTTGATCGCGCCCCATCTAATCCAGCGAGTCTAAGGTTTTATTCGTTCGATGAAGAGGCTTACTTCAATCACAACGCTGAGCCCATTACAAGGGTGTTTACACCTAGACCTCGAAAACATATCAAGGCAATAGACCCAGACCGAACTCTTCAAAACATTGAAGCGTGTGTTGAGCAGATTAAGCTCAAGGGGGAGGACATTACAGGAGACTATAATCAATGGGTTGAACTTGGCTTTGCTCTAGCAAATACATTAGGTGAGTCGGGTCGCGATATATTCCACGTTATCAGCGTATATAGCCATACCTACGGCAAGGGTCGAACGCCAGATGAGCAATACACACTTTGCCTAGAATCCAAGTCTCAGGGCAGTAGAATAGGCATTGGAACATTCTTCGACATATGTCGATCGCATGGCATCCTTTTCAATTTGAAAAAGATTGATTAATCAAATAGAAATTGGTTTACTACAAATGTGGTTTAACTCATTCCAAGACCGAATATTGATAGCACGATCATCGCCCCGATTATAATAGCCGGTATACCAAAGAAGCACCATACCAGGGTATTAGTGTTCTGCCTAGTTCGCTCGTTCTTGTCTAGGATCATGGTCTGAAGAAACAATATCTCTCTTAATAGTTCATTATCGGTTGACGACTGATAACGCTCATTGAATTTCTCTCGTTTTTTTGTCATTGTAAAAGGGTTTTACGGAAAATTAGGAATTTGTATCTTTCTACCATGCGATTAATCCTAACATTCATCCTTATTCTACCACTAATTGCAGTGGGACAATCAACCCAAGACAGCAATTCGTATTTAGGAGTATACGAGCTTCCTGTCAGCACCATTGACTACAAAAAACCCCTTTGGGTAGTCTGAATTCAGATATCCTCCCAGAAATTTCCTCTAGTGTTCTATTCGCTTAAATCCTACCCATATGGTACATTCCAGCATCAGAGTACTTTTGGGTGTGAGTCGTCAGATGGATACTTGGCTAGGGGTAGGTAACGCAGTGTTACTTAGTGTTCCCTTATTTATGGGATGGTTTCAGGAATTCTTGATAGTCGTATTTATCAATTTGGGGATAATAGTACCTTCAATCACATATGGTTATTTGAAGATTTTAGAACCTTTAAAGGATTTTAAAATGTCATTGATTATTAGTTTCTTCATCCTACCTGTAATTCTATTTTTCACGTTGGGTTTACTAGGTGTTTTATCAATGTTGGATTATAAAGAATTGATATTCTACAAATGGATTAATGGTTAATCAAATCAGAGCTTTGTTTTTTATTGTTTAAAACAATGGAATTTGCTAGTATGATGTTTCCAATTATTCGAGACGGATTATTATTTTTCAATCTCAATGCAAAAGCACATTCCAAAAGTTCTAGGAGTAGCCGTATTCCTCTTTTCAATTCATGATTTAATTGTACCCGGCAAATGAAAAACTGGATGTCCCTCTAATCGATATAAACTATATCCAGGCTTATAGTTAGATCAATACTTCCCGGGTCGCTCATGAAT
>Ga0233449_1000925_pt1 | contig 29837 bp, 18 predicted proteins | sample SI_124_October20_FD_183012 | JGI IMG/M metagenome (GOLD analysis project Ga0233449, IMG submission 183012) | Seawater microbial communities from Saanich Inlet, British Columbia, Canada - SI_124_October2016_200_MG | ecosystem: Environmental > Aquatic > Marine > Inlet | place: Canada: British... | reverse complement strand
TTGGCTGATTAGTTAGATTATCTATCGTGTTTTGAAAGTTATCTAATTTAATATTTATATCAGATATATCTGACTGACAAGTTAGACTATCTATTGTTTTTTGAAAGTTATCTAATTTAAAATCTACATCTAATATACGGTTTTTAATATTAATTATTTTATCAGTTATAATATTAATACTAGACGTAATATCATCATTATTTTTAGTCTCATTTAACTTTATTTCTTCGAATTCAATATTAATATTTTTAAATCGTGTATTATATTGTTCAAATGTAATATTATAATCCTTTAATGTATGATTTATTGAATCTATCTTTAGTTTATTTATTTCAGTATTACATTCTTGTTGATTTACTGAGATTTCTAATTTATCAACTTCGGAATTATTTTCAATAAAATAATTTTTTAATTGAAGTTTTATCATCTCTAGTTTATTATTAACTGAATTAAAGTCTTCACTCTCAGTTAATTCTGCTGTAGGAACAAGTTTATCAAGATCAATGTACTTATTAACAGACAGTGGATTCTTATTAATCTTGTTATTAACTTTAATTTTATCAAGTTTAAATTCGGATATATAATTTATTATATTATCATTAAAGCTAGTTATTAGAATGTTACTATCTTCATATCCTGATTTTAAATATTTAGTTTCTATTATTTTAGCAGAACCATTAATTGTATATTTAAGACATTCTTCAATTTCTTGAATAGGTTTATTTTGGACAATAACTTGATTATATAATTTTAGACCACATGTGTCGTCCTCGTCATTACACGTATACCATTCATTCTCATTAGTAATACTGAAAGTATTATTTTGTTCAATTTCAACAAGATCATTTTCATTAAGAGCATATATTTGTAAAACCAAGTATTTATAATCATTTAAAATAGAGAAATCAATATTCTTGCTATATTTATACCAATTATTGATTGTTTGAATATTATATAAATTTTCAGTTTCAATATAGGTATTAAATTTATTTTTAAACTTAATTCCTTGTAATTTATCAGGTGTAATGAATCTAAAGTATATAATTCTATTAATATTTATTTGAAAAGAAAATTTTGTAGATTTGATGTTGTATAATTTACAGTAGGGCATTTATTAATATTAACTATATATTAAATATAATTATGGTGAACAAATCTTAATCTTTTTGTTCATATAAAATAGAATATGTTAAACATCATGATGAATGACTTATTGCACCCATGCTTATTTAAATTATACATATTTGGATATTTTTTACTCTGTAATCGTCATTTTGCTTTTTTATAAAAATTGATAAAAAATCAAAAAGTAATGTATAACTATATATAAATGCCCCCTAAGAAAACATCTAGTTTAAAAGATTCTAATAAAATATCTAAAAATAATACTAAAAAGAAAGGAAAGGTTGTTAAAACACAAAGTGAAACTGAAACATCATCTGATGAAGAAAGTGAAGAAGAACCGGCTGTTGATAATGACGAAGAAACTGAAGAAGTATTATCAACAGAAGAAGTTGCAATTGATTCAGATACAGAAAATAAAGAGTGTGAAATTGAGCAAATGATCAAAGATGATCTGGAATTCTTTAATGAGGATGATACAAGTGAAATTCAACAAAACATAGATATAGTGTATTTAGAAAAAGAGAATAGGATTACAAATCCTAGACTGACAAGATATGAGATGGTTCGGATTTTAGGTGAAAGAACTAAACAGTTAACTATGGGCGCGAAAGCGCTTGTTAAAAACATTCAAGATCTATCATATGAAGAAGTAGCTGTTGAAGAACTTAAACTTGATATGATTCCAATTAAAATAAAGAGACCATTGCCAAATAATAAAATAGAAATTTGGGAATTGAATGAATTATCTAAAAAACATTTAGATGCATATATTAATGAATAAATTAACTAATGTAATTATACTGTATTCCAACTATAATTACATGTCGTACATATATAAGTTAGATTATAAGTTTTTGGAACTCGCATAAAAACTGCTTCCTTTAGTTCTTTACTTTTATGTGTTGAACAATTAATATTCTTACATGTATAATCTCGTGTTCTAGGTAACGTAGGATCTAAAGCTAGTAGTTTATTATCTTCAAATGTTTTAATATTATTTAATTTATCAGTAACATTGAATTCATACAATTTAATAGTTTCATTAATTTGTTTTTTATATCCACAATTACCACAAGACAATTCAGCTTCAGCTAATTTATTTATAAACAATTGATTTAATTTTGTTTTATCACCCATAGATAATTTTTGATATTTCTTATTTTTAAGAATATCATTTTTAGGGAAAGTTGCTTTATAATCTAATAGATTTATATCTGTATCTGTTAACAGTTTAAATACATCATTTATATTTGCAATTTCCTTTCTATCATCGTCATCGTCATTAAGATTTGTTGCTTTGTTAATCCCTAACGAATAAAGACAGTCTGGACAAAAGAATACCATATTATAGTATTATAGTATATAATTTTAAATTAAATTAAATTCATTTTTTTTATTTCATAAAGTATAATCTACCAATTTGCGCAGTAAATTAACTGTTTGTATCATCAATATTATATAATACTTGGAATTCAGTATTTAGATTTATAAAGTCTATTAAATGGTCTTTCTTAATAAAGTAAATTATTTTACCTATACACTTTTCACCAATAGTTATTTGATATGATTTTAAACTATCAGATAATTCTTTATAATTTTTCTTAAACTCTTTTAGTATATCTTCTTTGAAAAAATGATAACACATATTCGTATTTTCTATATTATTTATTATATCTATTATTGCAACTTTATAATTATAATATATTAGATAGTGATTATAATCAATTGATTTTGTATCAGTGTCTTTTGTTTTTTCAAAACCAGGTTCATTAATGATTGGGTATTCATTTAATAAAGAACTAATTGATAAAAGAACTAATCGTAAATTCATTACTTTTTTCCAATTAGGTCCTACCCAAGTTCCTAAAATAGATAAACACACTCTACCAGATTCATATAAATTTGGATTAAATCGAACATCTTTGTGTAAAGTTAATAATGTTACATTTGGTGGTTTATTTGGGTAATCTGTCGGGAAATTTATTTTGAAAAAATAAAATCCACCAAAATATGGTGTATCTTTTGGTCCAACTATTAAAGCATAATTATTAAAAATATCATTCTGATTAATGTATAAATATATTCCATCCGGTTTATTATTATTAAAATCAACAAAATCTTGAACGATTCGTAATTTTGTTTTACTCATTAATTAAATAAATGGATATAACTCTAAATCAAATCAGTTTATATATTATTAGATGGGTTTTAATAAAAATAATAATAATTTTATTATTATGATGATTATGTCATGTATACCATATTTATGTGTATTTTCAACGTGTATATGCGTATATACCCATCATAGATTTGACACCCTCTTGTATGATATTTTTGCCACCATCCTAGGTAAAGCTATAAAAATAGGTCAAATATGGCGTATTTGCATGGTATACAACGTATATACATCCTTTAAGCGAAAAAATTTGAAATTTTTATTTAAAAATTTCAAATCTATAATTATATAATGTCCTCCATACAAAATAAAATCAAGGAACATATTAATCCTAACAAAGTTAAGAAGTGTAGGTCTAATTTGGAGAAACTATTAGATAAACATAGATTAGATAGTACTACCGGTTCTTCTGTTACCCATGTAACATTAGACCCTGCTTTTCCAGGAAAATATTCATTTGATAAAACCGCAAGAAAGAAACTCAATAAATTAGTAAAAGAGGGTAATTCATATTCTATTAATATGTCTATTGCAGAGAAACCAAAAAATTATGGACCCATAAAAGTTGATATCGATTTAGAAATACCAAAAGATGATTACAAAGAAGGAGACCGTTTATATGATAATGATTTTATTATGAAGTCAATTGAATTATACCGCGAATCGATTAAAAAATATTTAGATATTCATGATTCGCAATTACAAGCATGTGTTTTAGAAAAAAGCTGTGTAACTAATAAAGGACTAACTGTTAAAGATGGCATACATATATTTTTTCCATATATTGTAGCACATTATAAAGTAAGACATTTAATTAGAGAAGAAGTTGTAACAAATGCAAAAGAAATATCAATGTATAAAACATTTACAAGAAGTGCAGAAGATATATTTGATAAATCTGTAATTAGTTCTAATTTCTGGTTAATGTACGGAAATTCAAAACCAAAATGTCCACCATATAAATTAACACAACTAATTGCACATGATGATTCGGAATTAGAATTTTCAGAATTAATAAATGAAGAAGATGATCTTGTTGACATATTCTCATTGCAAAACAAAAATTGGAAAGAAACAAATGCGACACCACTAAATAGTGAATATTCAAATGAAGATATTGATTTTGAATGTGATAATAAAGGTATTGATAATTCAACTAGCAATAGTTTTGAAACAATTATACCTGAAAGTCGTGAAGATGAATTTCGTAAAGCAAAATATCTGGTATCTTTATTATCTGATGAAAGGGCTGCGAACTATAATGATTGGATACGCACCGGGTGGGCGTTACATAATACAGATTCAGGGTTATTACAAGTATGGGTAGATTTTTCAAGAAAATGCCCATCCAAGTTTAACGAAAAAGAATGTCACAAGTTATGGATGAATATGAAGCAAGGGTTAACCATAAGATCGTTACAGTCTTGGGCAAAAGAAGATAATCCACACAAGTACTCAGAATATATGAAGACAGAATTTGAAGAATTATTAAAAAAATCATTATCAGGCGATACCTACTCAGTTGCGAAAGCACTATATACCAAATATTTTGATCGTTTTATATGTGCATCTATTAAACATAATACCTGGTATGAGTTTAAAAATCATAGATGGACCCGCGTTGATGGCGGATATACATTGATGAAGTTAATTTCAGAAGAATTCGTAAATGATTACATGAAAGTAAGTTCGGAGTATAATCTCAAAGCAATTAATACAACAGGAATTGAAAGAGAAGATCTACAAAAGAAGGCTTCTTCATTCCAACGTATTGTAGATAAATTGCTTAATCTCAATTTTAAAAAGCAAATCATGGAAGAAGGCAAGTACTTATTTCATGATGAAGATTTTGAAGATAAATTAGATGAAAATCATGACTTACTTGGATGTGATAACGGCGTTTATGATTTTGCAAAGGGTGAATTCAGAGAAGGAAGACAAGATGATTATATTACATTAAGTACTGATAATAAATATTTCCCTTGGAATCCAATGAATCCATATGCTAAATCAATTACAACATTCTTTGCTGAAATTTTACCAGATAAAGAAGTTCGTGATTATTTCTTACAAGCACTGTCAACATGTCTAACAGGACATAATAGAGAAGAAAAACTATATATTCCAACCGGTGGTGGATCAAATGGTAAGAGTTTAACTTTTGAACTTGTAAATCTAGCTCTAGGTAAATACTATATATCATGTCCTGTTACTATTATGACTAGAGGACGTGGTTCTTCTGGTGCTGCTTCACCTGAATTAGCAAGAATTAAAGGTAAACGTGTCGGTGTTCTACAAGAACCAGATAATAGTGAAACAATGAATGTAGGTTTAATGAAAGAACTGACTGGTAATGATGCTTTCATGGCTAGAGGTCTATTTGAAGAACCAAGAGAAATTAAGCCTCAAATCAAGTTCTTCTTAACATGTAATGAGTTACCTATTATTCCTTCTCGTGATGGTGGTACTTGGAGACGTCTTCGTGTAGTTGAATTTAAATCAAAGTTTGTAGATAATCCATCTGGTTTTGGGCAATTTAAAATTGATACCAAGTTAAAAGAGAAGATTGTTGAATGGGGTCCAGTATTCCTATCATATTTGGTGTATATTTACAATACAATGTATAAGAAGGCTACTTATTTACACGAACCAGACCAGGTTCTATATAGTACTAATGCATATCAAATGGATAATGATCATTTCTTGGACTATTTCAATACTAAACTTGAAGAGGTTGACGACCCCAAAGCAATTATTAGTAAGAGATCTGTATTTGCCGATTTCAAAGTATGGTTTAAGGAATTTCACGAAGGGAATAAATTACCAAGAGGTGAACAACTATATAGATTTCTTGATGATGTGCTAGGGAAAGCTAATAGAATGGGTTGGAAAAATGTAGTATTTAAAACCGACGAAGGTGGTGATAGTGACAATGAGATAGTAAATGATTTAGATATTTAAACCTTTGTTTTGAATAAGTCTTAAATTTAATTTAAAATATTATAAATTAATATATTAATTTATAATATTATAAATTAATATCTTGTTTCTTTTAATGTATAAAGTATTATCGGAAGCTAGTATAATTGGTATAATTACATTAATATTAGGTAAAATATTATTAGAATTAATTATAAAAAATAATGATAAAGATAAAGATAAAAAACACCCGCATGGTATCTATCTAGCATTTTTTAGTACAGGATTTATTTTACATTTTGTAATTGAATATTTAGGTATAAACTGTTGGTATTGTGACAAAAAATGTGCTGTAAGACTAAGAAATATATCTTAAGTTATTATACTACATTATTTTTATTTATTAAAAAATTATTAATTATTTTGGTTGTTACGCCACATAATTCCATTACTTTTATTTATTTATTAAAAAATTATTAATTATTTTGGTTGTTACGCCACATAATTCCATTACTTTTAAATATACTATATTAGACCGTGTATTCTCTATAAAACAACTACATACTATAATATTAGACTTGTTAATATACATCAAGTAAAGTTTAATTCTCAATAACTTATCATCTATTTTAATCTTATTACAGTTTAATATTATTTCATTTAAAATAGTAATTGGCAACTCATTGTTAATTTTACTTGAATTATACAATAATTCAAATGTTTTAAATATCAACTTATCCATGTGATAATTATCTAAAATATCTTCTTCATAATATTCAAAGTTCATTTTTCTAATTTTTTTAAACAATTCAAACTTGTCTTCAATTTTTGAAATATATAATATTTTAAGAAAAGTATATATAAACTTTATTTTAGTTGGGTAATATGACGAGATTATAATTGTAACTTTTATTAAAAATAGTTCTGTTACATTATCAATTAAACCTTTTTTCTCTAATTGATTAATACAGTTTAATATTTTAAAACTATATTTTTTATTGTTTATTAATTTTTCAAATATATTAATGAGATTCTTATTTAAGGTCATTAAATATATATATATATTTTAATATTATAGGGGGAATATATAGGTAGATTGACTCATCTATTTAAAATATTTAATGTGTTAAAACCCTATAGTAATTTTTTTCTCATCTATATTAATTATGGAGAGTTGTAACATATGTTGTTTCCAATATTCGACCCTAGAAAGTTCGAATAATAGGAATGAAATAAAGTTATGTTGTAATCACAGTCTGTGTGAGTTTTGTTATATAAGACTTGATAAACCAAATTGCCCTTATTGTCGTTTAGAATTTAAATATTCAATCGACGATAGTAATAAAAGAAAACTATTAAATTTAGAATACTTTAAATGGCAACCTCCTTCGCAGATTAGTAATTATATTCCTTCCCCAACTATTAATAGCATACCACGATTAAATTTAATAAATAATGAGAACCAATTATCACAACTACCATTTAGTAGAATTAAAAGAAATACAATAAGAAGAAGGAGACGAGATCTATCTTTTGATGAAGTCATTGAAAGAAGACTTTTGATAAAAAAAAGATCTACTCGAAAATGGGAACATAAGGAAGCTAGATTCAATAAAGAAACACGTGGTCTTAGTTTTTCTGAAGAAATAGATATCGAAGTAAATTAATTCAAACAATGATACAATTCATCTTTAATTGTATTATCTATACAGTATACGCGACATACATATTCTTGATGATTATCATTTGTTAACAATGAAAAGTTTTGAATTGTAATGTCGGGAATTATCTCATTATTCTTTGGTGTATAAAAATTTATCTTGGACAATGGATTTGGATTTTTACCACTTGTATAACCGACCTTATAATACATAATTTCGTAACTATCTTTGTTAAAAGGTTTGAATACTTCTTCTGGAAATTTAAATTCTTCTAAACTTATTTTCTCAAATACTAAACTTGGTAATTTACGTGTCTCTACTTGAGTTATTAATTTAACTACATTCGGTTGATTATTAAAAATATAACAATCTACCAATTCCATCATACTATCAATATCCTTTAGTTTCTCTGAAATTTTATCTGTTTTTTCTAACTCAAATAATACTTGTGATATTAATATTTCTACGGCTTTTACCGTTTTATGACTATATATTCGCCGATGTAATTGATATCTAATAAAGAATAAATGGTATAGACTTTCCTTTGCTTGAATTGGATAATATATTTCATTATTTATTACCCGTGCTTGCATTATTAATCTAGAAAAATCTACATCTAATTTTAATCCAATCGCTCTATTATCTCTATTAATATAATCGAACTTGTCTACATCCACATTATTAACTGGATTAGAAATAATCTGAAATATCCATTTCCCAACTTTAAATTCATCCAACCAATTATCATATGTATTATTCTTTGGATGAATAAGATCACCTATTACCAGTAATTCATCAGTTGTTATTTTTATATTATATTTCTTAACAACATGTTTTAAAATACTAATTGATCTCATTTCATGAGTTACTAAATCTCCTAATTCTTTAAAGTTGGGCAACATTGGTAGAAATAAATCATCAAATAAATGTGAATACATTAGGTGTCCTATGTCGTGACATAATCCTGCAATTGATACTATATTAACTATTTCTTTTGTAATATTTAATTCTGGTTGTTTCTCTTTCAAATTATTTATAAATTTTTTCGCCAAGTAATAAGTACCAATTGAGTGTTCAAATCTTGAATGATTAGCTGTTGGAAATACATAATGTAAAACTCCACCTTGATGTATTCGCCGAAGTCTTTGAAATTCAGTCGTATCAATAATACTCTTTGCTAAACTATCTATCTCAATATATGCATGAATATTGTCATATATTAAAGTATCATTTTCTTGTATAATATTTTCTTCTTTTGACATTCTATATTATTAATATCGTATAATAATAATAATATAAATCAATTTTTCAAACTTTTTATGCTTCTTCGTCACTATCTGACTCAGTATCAGAATCAACATAATTACTCAAATTAATATTCGACGGTAAGTCAAAATCTTGTGGTGGTGCAGGAGGTGCTTGTTGTGGTTGTTGTTGTGCCAACCTTTCTTGAACTTGTTGCATAGTAAGTGGTGTATAATCTACCTCGTCTGCAATTAATTTAAAAAGTTCATAGATAATATTATCTACTTTGGCATCTCCTGTTATTTTAATAAAACCAGACGAAAATAATTGAATTTGATCTTTATACTTTTCGGGTGTATTTATCATATCAAGTGGTAAGGGAATTTCCATTTTACTTAAATTTTGTCTTAACCAAGTATATCTTTCAACAATACCTCTATCTACACTCTTCTTCATAGTTTTCATATCTCTAAAAGTTTTTCCAGTTCTAATCGCATGTAATTCTTTTCTACGATTCTTTAATTTATCGGCTGCAGTACCTTCATTTGTTGGTTTTAAAAATGGGACTGAAAATTCTGGCATGGCTGGTTTAGTTTGGATATCCCCCCAAATATATTCCATTTTTTTAATACCTATATGTATATTATCACCTTCTTCTTTGAAATCAAAGTCATGTCCTTCATTTAGATATTCAACAGCAGAAACCAATCCAACATCCGGATTATTTTTTAAAAAATTTCTAATACGAACAATCGCATTCTTTGATTTAAATTTTTCTTTGTCTTCCTGGGTTATATGTATGTTTACCATTATATTACTTTATAATTATTTTTTAAACATAATTTATATAATTTTACGTACAATTATGAGTAAATTGAATTATTATTTTTGCTTTGCAAATAAATCAATTTCAAAAGGGAAGCTTAACTTATTACTACGTAATTATGATTAATAAAACAAAATATGAAAGCGTAGCTCCCAATATTTTTATTGCAAAGCAAATAAAAATTGATTTATATATATTTAAACATTATATAGTAAGACTATTAATGGTTAAAGACACTACATTATATAATAACTTGGATGTATCACCTAATGCAACAGAATCTGATATTAAGAAAGCATATAGAAAACTATCTGTTAAACATCACCCTGATAAAAATCCTGATAATAAAGAAGCAGCTACCTTGAAATTTCAAGAGATTTCAGAAGCATATTCTATATTGAGTGATTCGGAAAAACGTAGTCAATACGATCAATATGGTATGGATTTTGTTAAGAATCAATCGGGTGGACCTGGACCTGATCCAAGTGATATTTTCTCGCAATTCTTTGGAGGAGGTGGTTCTCCATTTGGCGGTGGTTCACCATTTGGATTTAATTTTGGTGGACAACAACAACAGAGACAACAAAGACAACAAGAAGATGTTGGGGTAAAGATAGATGTAACATTAGAACAAATATATAATGAAGAAACAGTTGATATTAATTATCCTCAGAAAACTTATTGTAAAGATTGTGATGGAACAGGAAGCACAGATAAAACAAAAAGTAAATGTTCTGACTGTGGTGGACGCGGACAAACAGTCAAAGTAATGCAAATGGGTCCGATGATTCAACAAGTAGTTCAAGAATGTCAGAAATGCAATGGAACAGGTGAATCAATTAGTCCTGATAAAAGATGTAAACCATGTAATGGTAAATCGTTTATATTAAAATCAAAGTCAATTAAACTCCCATTGAGAAATGGATTAGATACTGATAACAAAATACAACTTGAAAAGAAAGGTCATATTTTTAAAGATTCAAAGACTGATTTGGTAGTAATAATTAATGTACTGCCACATAAAACATTTCAACGTGAAGGTCCTATCCTTATAACTGAAGTAAATCTTGAATTATACCAATCATTATTGGGTTTTGATAAATTAGTCAAACACTTGGATGAATCAATGTTACATATTTCTAGTTCTTCTAAGATAGAAGACGGCGAAATAAAAGTAATAAAAGGAAAAGGTATGCCTGATTTAAGAAATAAAACAACAGGTGATCTATATATAAAATTCAATGTAAAATATCCTAATTTAGACAAATACAGCAATGATGATATTGTATCATTAAAGAAATTACTATCAAAAGATCTTGATTTTGAACTAATGATGGAAGAAGAAATTAAAACTGGTATAATCAAATCAGAAAAGACGATTCTTGAAAATCGTAAAACAAGTAGCCGACCTAATCAACGTTCTAATCAAGACGATGGTCAACCACAATGTGCTCAATCATAAATTATTTTATTTCTACAATATAATAAATGAAACTATATATTTTAAGACATGAAGATAGAACAATGGATTTAACCTTTTTTTCACCATTAACAAAAAATGGTTTAGAAAAATCAGTCGATCTTATAAAATATTTAGATAAAGAACAAATTAATGTTGTTTATTCTTCACCATACATCAGAACATTACAAACAATATATCCATATGTTAAAAAACAGGATTTAAAAATTAAGCTTGATTATTCAATCGTTGAGCTATACCAAGAAGGAAATATTCCTTCAAAATCATATCAAATAACACTTCCTGAATACCTAGCAGAATTATTCAATTATGACAGTGAATATACATCAATGATTATTCCTACAGATATTAAGTTTCCGGAACTAATAAATAGTTTTGGTGAAAGAATCAAACAATTTATTAAAAATATAATAATTGCAAATTATAAAACTGATAATAATATTGTTTTAGTTACTCATCAAGGTGTTATTGATATTATTATAGGAATTATTTCAAAACGCAATAAAGAGATTGGTAGTACTTTATATGATCTTAAATATCCTAAAGGTGCATTAACAAAAATATTTGAAGATAATAAATGGGATTTTACAAAAATAAATTGGTGAGTGAAATAAACTTTACAAAATAAAAATATTGATAACATATAGATTCGACAACCCATTTTTAAACTTTTTATTTTAATAAAAAGTTTAAAAATACAAACTAATTTACTAAATTTCTTTTATTATATTTATTAACTAAATAAATATAATATGTCTGAAATAAAAACATTTTTTAATAAAATTGAATTATTAAATCAACAAATATTACAAAATAAATTTATGAAGAAACTTGGTGTTATAATTAATAATCAGATTAATATAATGTTTCCTAAACTAAATTTAAAAGATATTAATATTATTCAAAATATGTCTATATATATTCATAATAGTATACTTAAAAAAATAATTGTTAATGAAGACATTACTAATATTGATCAATTTACTCAGAATAATCATTTGGATATAAAATCAATTATTTTAATGTTAATACCATTTGTAAGCGATGATAATAATAATATAAGACTAAATAATTTAGTAGATTTAAATCAAATACTCTATAGAAAAGAAAATGCGAATAGTATTAATGAATCTGTATTAGAGAAAGATATGATTGATGCAAGAGGCGACGAATTCTTTTTTAGTAATTTTGCAATGGGACTATTGAATAAAAGTGAAAATATATTAAAGCTAATTGATGAAAATGGCGATAAGTTAATTTATAAGATGATCTATCATAATTTTATTTCATTACTAGAATCAATTAAAATGTGTACGAACAAATATTATGTTAATTGGATAAATGTAGTTCCCATACTTGAAAAGAATCTAAAAGAAGAAGAAGTTTATAAAAGAACAATTGAAGGTATTGAAGACTATAAAAAATTAGATATGATGTTAAATGATGATAATGCTGTATTTAATTTTATAGAATTTCAAAATAATTATAATGGATTATGGTTTGGTGATTTTTATAACGTTATTAGAAAAGGTTATTATCAAAGTATTAAGAGCGTAAAATGGTTAATTTTTAATAGATTTAATAAGAGTAAAAATAAAAATCAATATTATTTACAAGTATTAGACGATAAATTAAATCTTAGTTCTCATATTAACTCTACATCTAAGACTTTTATGGATTTGACAGAAGAACAACAATTTGATTTTAAAACTAAATTGAATAAACTTGTTACTAATTTGAATGATAATGAAGATAATGTAATTTATGTGGATACATTAAAACAATTATTAATTTATATGGTTAATGGATATACATATCGTCAAAAAATAAGTAATGATAATACTCGTAACTTTGAATTTGAAACAACAGATGAATTAATTGATGAAGGTAAAGACGATGATCTAAGTACAAAAAATAGAAAAAAATTTAATGATATAACATTAGATAATATAATTGAAACAATTAAAAGTATTGGCGAAGTACATATTTGGGATTATTTGAAAGAATCAATTGATTATTTTCAATCAACTGTTTATTCGACATATTTAATAGTAGATTACAAATCAGTTGAAACCAAGACTGTTACTAATATAATTGACCATGATTTTTATACAATACAAATAGATGGTAATGATACAGGAATAAATCTTAAAAATCTATATAATATTTCGAAACTATTATCCCATAGTAAAGGTAATATATGGGAATTAAAATATGAAAATTATATTGGATTATCATTGAAAAGTAAAAACGAATTTATGAATGAATTTTTAGATGATAATATGGATTGGTTAAAAATGCGTAAAAATTTAGAAATTGAAACTGAATTTAATGATAATAAATCAAAAGATGATAGATTGGACGAAATAAAAACAGGCTGGCAAAAATATAGAATTAACTTTATTTTTACATATTTAATTAGACGAGGTATATTATCTAAATTTGTTACTGCTTTTGATATAACTAGTAAAAGAAATTCTGAGTCTGAAAGAAAAAGGTTAATGAAAGGAAAATTTAGTGATAATAATTGGGGTGATGCTTATTACTATTTAAATAACCAAAAATACTCAAAATTAGATAAAATACGTCACGACGATGGTATTGATACCTCAACTAAAAAATATGTAGAAGAAACATATTTTGATATACTGGGAAAACATCATAATTGGTATTCTTTTTATGCAATGGATTGGGTTATACAGATAAAATTTTTTCATACATATATTAATCACCAAGTTATGTATGTCACAGGTTCAACGGGTACTGGTAAATCAACACAGGTTCCAAAGCTATTAATGTATGCTTTAAAAATGATAGATTATAAAGACAATGGATCAATTATATGTACACAGCCCCGTATTCCACCAACAATAAATAATGCAGAAAGAATATCATTAGAATTGGGAGTTCCTATAAAAGTACCATCTGGTACAATATCAGATAAAATAAATACTGATAATTTTTATTGCCAATATAAATATAAAGGTAATCAACATACAACATCTTCTAAAAAAGACCTATCATTGAAAATTGTAACTGATGGTACATTATTTGAAGAAATTAAAAATAATCAACTAATGAAGATGCAAGTACCAGGTAAAAGTAATAATAAACATGACATTACTTATTCACACAAAAATAAATATGATATTCTGATAATTGATGAAGCACATGAACATAATTCAAATATGGATTTGATTTTATCACTTGCTAGAAACACTTGTTATTTTAACAATTCAATTAGATTAGTGATTGTTTCCGCAACAATGGATGATGATGAACCTATATATAGATCATATTTTAAAATAATTAATGATAATCTCATTTTTCCATTAAAACAACCGGTTGACTACATGCCTTTTATGGATGGAACTACCAATTTTTTACCACAGACAATATTTATGGAACGTAGATTTCACATGTCAAAACCAGGTGAAACAACACAACATGTAATAACTGAAATATACAGAGATTTAGAAGAAAAGTTAGATGATCAAGAAAATTCAAAGATAGCACAAGAAGAAAGTTATAAAGTTATTAATGAAATATGTAACTCAAGTACATCTGGTGAAATATTATTATTTTCTACAGGTCAGAGTGAAATTACGGAAGCAGTTAAATATTTGAATGAAACACTACCATCAGGAGTCATAGCATTGCCTTATTTTGGTACAATGAATAAAAAGTATAAAGATATTGTTGAAAAAATAGAAAAAAATATTAATAAAATTAAGAATAAGAGAACTAATATTTACGAAGAATGGGGATCAACGTTCATAGAGGATAGTAGTGTCCCGAATGGTATTTATAATAGAGCAGTAATAGTAGCTACAAATGTAGCAGAAGCATCAATCACAATTAAGAGTCTTCGGTATGTTATAGATAATGGATTTGCAAAAGAAGCATTCTATGATGAAAGTATTGGTAATTCTGCTTTGAAAGTCGAAAAAATATCAGAAGCAAGTAGAGTTCAACGAAAAGGGCGTGTTGGTCGTACATCATCCGGTATAGTATATTATATGTATAAAAAAGATGCTAGAAAAAAGATTATGCCTAAATATAAGATAAATCAGATGAATCATGAATTAATTTTTAATCAGCTAGCAAGTAAAATTGATGCAGATAATACAGTAGATATTCAGAATAAATTAATTTATCCAAAGTGGTATGATCCTCATTTATCAGCTATATTTTTGAAAATTTATGAACAAATTAAATCTAATAAAAAACTAGTCTTCACTAATCCTTATTATGGATATGATATAGATATTAAAAAAACCAACGTATATAAATTAGGCATATATGATATAATAAATAAACAATTTACATCAAATGAATTTATCGACACTGGTCTAATACCCGACATATATATACCTAATCCATATCTACAAGACACAAATGTAAATAGACCTCAATATTTAAGTACATTAGAAGATGGTATTAATATGTATGACTTGTTTGATTTAAATGGAACATTTTATTTGATTCATCCAAAGGAAGATAAAATAATAAGAAATTGTGCGAACGAAATAATTAAACTAAAGGGCGATCAAAATTCATTGGAAATAAAAATAGACGAATTGGATTTACTAATATTTAATCAAACACTTTTTAACTTACAAAGTAAACTACAAATAGTTGATATAAATGCATATGAATTTAATCAAATAAATAATGATTTGTATAAAATGAATAATATTAAGATGAAGAGAACTTTGCTCGGCGAAAAAATATCGGAACTAGTTTCTAAAACATCACTGGGTCATAATTTAGCAACAACATTGTTTTATGCATATGGGCATTCAAATGATAATGATAAAACTACATTCAATGATACAATAATGATAATTGCATTACTACAAGCATGTGATTATTCTGTAAAAAAGTTAGCTCGACTAATAACAACAGTTATGGGTTATAAAATACCAGATTTTTTAAATTTAAGAGAATTATTTTTTACAAATAGGTCAGATATAGAAAGTTTATATAAAATAACTCAAGTAATCAAAAGTAGATTTAATCAATTAAAGATATTTAATTTAGATAAAAAATATTATAATACATATAAGAAAGAATTCGATGACACTGTTTTAAAATATGAGAAAATATCAAATAATAATAAAATAAATAGTCTTATTTATAGAAAAGATTTTGATCCACCAAAAGAATATGATAATGGATTATGGAATAAATTAACTGAATTAAAAAATAATAGTCAGTTAAAAAATGACACCGGCTTTCAAAACTGGTTAGAATCAACGAATAGTGTTAAAAATAGTATTTCAAATGATTTGAAAAAGTATGAACATGAAATCAAGACTTTTTGTGATAATAATTATTTAAACTATGATATTATAAATACTTTTTTTATAAGATATCTGAATTTAAAATTAAATATTGATACTATCGATAAAAATGAAAATAGTAAATCAATGAGTGATAATCCGTTCAAGTGGCTTGATGCAAATTATAAAATTAATTTCACTAATAATTTTCTATACATGACCAATTTAGATAAAATAATTCATTCATTTCTATCTGGAAATTCTATTAATGTTTTATTTAAAACAGATTTTAATAAACCCTATACAGTAATGACAACTACTAACACAACTATAATAAAACCATTATCTAAAAATAGTAATGATGTTGAAAGTTTTGTTAAAAATCCTAGCCCTATAGTACTATTTTTGAATAGAAATAGTAAAACGAATTTTGCTGAGGTAATTACAAACATTACTATTAATGATTTAATAGAGTCTAATCCATTATTTTATAATCCTACATTATTTAAAAATATTTATGTGCAAAAAAACTTATTAACTAACTTACCTGTTATTATTGAGTTTAAAGGTGTTTTGTGGGAAGATTTTATATTTAAACTCAAAAATAATTGGAATATGGATAGTGTTGTTTGGAAAAACTCAAATAATAATACTAGAGATAATGATACTAGAGATAATGATACTAGAGATAATGATACTAGAGATAATGATACTAGAGATAATGATACTAATCTTAATAACTATATTAAGAATCTATATGCTAAAGTTATTAGACTTAACTATTAAGTATAAATATTAAGTATAAAAATAAATAAATATTATATAAACTTTAATATATGGAATTTCAAACAGATTTTGAGAAAGGATTTTCAAGCATAAAAGGTAATAATAATACATTTTTATTTCCAATATTTAAAGAAGCTATAATTACAGATACAGGTGAAATTAAAAACTATTTGATATTATTAAAATAAAGTTTCAGTATTTTAACAATAAATTGGAACTAAGAGATAAAGAAGTTGTTGATATTTTGATAGCAATTATGCTTGACACTAAACAACAAATATTCAAGTCAATAAGTGAGTCAATTAGTCCATTCGGAAAAAAGGAATATATGAAATCTATTGATCTTTCTAACAAACTTCGCGATTTGAAAGAAAAATTAATGAAGAAAAATGAGAGTATTATTACAAAGAAACGACAAAAACTTGATAAAAAAAAGGTTCAATTAAATAAAATAATATATACTAAAGATTCTATAGATAAAACAAACCCGACTGACCATCCTACAAATAAGGATAAGATTAGTCGTTTTACAAGAAATATGATAACTTATATTGACGACACAGACAAATATAATTTAGTTAAAAAGGCAACTGGACAATTAGCATATGAAGGATATCAGATATTTAACCATTTAAAAGATTTAAATGTTTGTTATAACCATAAAACAAAAATAAAGGTAAATGAAACAGATGGTTATATAAGTGTTCCATTTTTTATTTTATATGATTCATACGAGGATAGTACTAATTCAGAAGGTAGATTTTTAAGTAGTTTAACTGAATCTGATTATATAACTACTTATATTCGTATGCCGTGTATCAAACAATATAAGGAGGTTAATAATATGATAAATGCATTACATGGTAATTCTAGTGATTTTAAACTTTTAATTGGTGATTTAGGAGACAAAATACAAGAAATAACTGATATACTTATTCCAAATTTTATACTAAGAATATCTATGACTGATTATTCTGTACACGATACTGTTATAAAAAAATTATATAAATTACTAAGGATTGTCAATAATATTGTTAACTTTTCAGATAAAGCAAGACAAAAACACATAATCTTATCTATATCCGCTTTCAAGAAAATATTTTTAGAAATATATCAAATTATTAATGATAATAAAGAAAATGTTATAACAAATAATTTAGATTTCGACCGAATTCTAAATAAAAATGGAAATATATATACAAACTCATTATTAAAAATTATTTATAAACTAGACTTTACACCTGACATAAATGATTTAGCTGCACTAAAGAAACAATTATGTAAAAAACTCGTCGGTAAAAAACTCCCTCCTTCTACAGAGTTTACTGAGATAATTAGATCAAAAAATATAAGTGATAAAATATTTGACGATATAATCTCACATCATACAGTAAAATATTATAGAAAAAAAGGTGCACGTGGAATTTATATGATACATAAAGGTGTCGAAGTAGATGTTTCTCAAAAATATAGAGAACAAGATACATTAGAAAAGTGTTCTAATTTAGGAATCAATCCAATATATTGTGACCATATTATATCTGATTTGACTACAGGTGAACTTTCTAGTAAGATAAAACAATTATTAATTAATCCAGATTATTTAGTATCATCATATATTAATGTAGAAACATTATTACCAGACCTAGCACTAGAATATTTAAAATTTTGGGGATTTAAAATAATAAAACTTGATAATTCAGAATTAAATATAATAGAACCAATTTATATGTGGGATGAAAGATCTATTACTGAACAATTTACACCAGAAAATAAAGAATTTATTAAAGAAAATATATGGTACCATTTTAGTGAAATAATTAAACTTGTTAATAGTAATCCGGGAATACTAAATGATGAATATTATAAACAAGTGAAATATGATGAAATATTAGAAAAACAACAGAATATAAATTTACGACTTAAACTTTTAGATATTGTAGAAGATGTCAAATCTACAATTGATACAAGTGGGTTGTTTAAAAATATTAATATTTATTTAACTGATAATATAAATAAGAAATTAAAAGAGTTAGGGTTTGCAACAATATTGAAAAATTTAGAACGGGAATTTCAGAATCAAATAAAAACATGCTTGGAAAATAATAGTACAACATTAATACCTGTTAGTATTAATTACATAGGGATGCCCGATGGACATACTAATATGTTATCAATTCATAATAATTTTGTTGAATTAGTAGAACCACATGGGATTAATATTGCAATCTCTAAACGATATAATCAAATTTATAATTATTTAGCTACATTTATAGATAAAAGAAAAATAAAAAGAATAGATACTACATTTATAAAATCTGGACTTGCAACATCTAATTTATCACCGCAATCATATGAACCACTTTGTACTGCACATTCTTATTTTTATGCTCTACTTCGAGTATTATATCCTAGTTTACCATTTCATGAAATATATACAATGACATTTTCAAAGTTTCCAACTAATATAGATAATTTTATTAGTAGTAGAGATAAAGAAAAAGTAGGTATTTCTACTTTAGATTTGCCATCAGAAGAAAACTTTTATGATAGACAATATGTAATGTTTGATAATCTTGAACAAGATCGAATTATAAGAAGATTGCATAATTTTATATTGTTTAATAAAGATGTTAATGATAGTATAAACAGTGGAAAAGGTCTACCATTTGTTGACACATAATGTAAACAAACATAAATAAAAATATAACCTCATTCTTTTCACTGAAGGTGAATGTTACCTATTACAATTACTTCGTAAAAGGTAATGGTAATAGGTAATGGTAATATAAAAGACTTGTTCGATTATCTGCGTAACTTAAAATAAAAATTGGATTGCATATTCAAAACTTTAAAAAGTTTTGAATAAAGCAATTTAACAGTTAGATATCAAAGAGTTTCGTAGAAACTCTTTGATAAATAAAAATTGATATATTCTCAGTAAATAACATAATCAAAATAGCATACAATGACAGATAAATTATCTATACAAATTGATAATATAAGTTCTAATAAAAATACCAACGATACTTTTATTGAAACTAATGCTTTTTCAATTAAAAGGAATAAATCAACTTTCCTTATTTCTACCCATAATTTCCTTCCTATTAAAAACAATATCAAATTTAAGGATGAAAAATTAAAAATATGTATAAATTCTAAATGGAATGAATTACTTATTTTGAAATCAGAGAATGTAATTACAGATTTACGATTATTTAAAAAATTAAAATTAAAGATACCAAATAATGGTTCATACGCCTTTCTTAAAGGAGATAAAGTTACGATAGAAGACAAAGTTTTTGCCAACTATGCATTTTTACCTAACTATCCTCATCTTGTTTATATAAAGATTAAAACAAATAGACCATCTCAATATTTATCAGGTACGCCATTATCAGATAATACAGACTGTTTAGTAGGCATTGTATCATTCTCAGATGAAAATTATGTTTACTGTTTACCTAGTTATTATATTACAAAGACATTTGAAAAAAAGAATAATATTTTACTGCCTGAAATTGACGACACAATAACAAGAGTAAATAGACATTATGTAAAGAATAATATGATATATAATCCCTATTTAGGATTAAATATTCCATTGAGTGCTTATTTACTTTTAGAGGCAGATAGACAAACTGAAGTATCAGTTATTAGAGATAACGAAGATGTAAATATTTTTGATATTAATTTTATAGAGTATTCTGACCCAACCCTAATAGATAATAGTAGAAAGTTAATAGTTAGAAATAAATATTACGAGCTATCAACTGTATCATTACATTTGTTAAAGAAATATAACCCTGACTTGTCAAAAAAAGTATTTTCACAATTAAATAATTTTGATAACTTGAGAGGTGTAAAATTTCGTATAAAAAATAATGAGATTATTCTAAGATAAATAATATATATCATCTAGTTAAAATTTTTACATTTCTTTAATATTGATTTTTCTTGATTACTTAATCTAGACCCAAATGAATTATATACTTCAACTTCATTATCTGAATATGATTTATAAGTAACTTTATCTTCTGTATTTTCACTTGCATTTTCTGTCTCAGTTTCAATAAATGTATTAATTAAATCTGAAATTTCAATAATTGCATCATTACTTAATAAATTCATATTAAAAAAGATACCTGATTTATTTTCTGAATAATCGTTTCCAATATCTCTATTGACAATTTTAAAAATTAATACTAACTGACTCTTCTCTTTTATATTATTAATCTTTTCTAGTAATTTCTTTCTATAGTATGAATCAAAAGTTCTTTTAACTTGAGGTTTTTCTTCTTCCATTATAAATTAGAATAATATATTTTGGAGTCAACCGAATTACCTCGTTTACAGTTCTTTACAGTTCTTTACAGTTCTTTACAGTTCTTTACAGTTCTTTACAGTTCTTTACAGTTCTTTGAATAAATCTTGCGACACGTTGGTTAATATGATTTATATTAGTAAAACAGTTTATTTACAACTTAATTATTATATGATTTCACTTTGTTAATTTCAATATTATATCAATAAAAATGTATAATTATTTTACTAAAGATATATATTATCTTTTAAATTTTTTATCTACAATTATTATATTATGGTAAAAAAAAATAACGATAAACATAAAATAATAAATTATCCAGATCCAGAGGATGAAAACTTTGTTAATAGTATTTATAAAAAAAGAGAATTTCAATTCCATCGAATCCCTAAAAGGAAGAAAATGGAAACATATGAAGAAATAGAAAAGTATAGAGAACAAACATGTAAAGTTGACTATAAACCTAGACAACAACAAGCGATCCTGTCAAATTTAATTAATCCAGAAACACCTTATACAGGTGTTCTAGTTATGCACGGAACGGGAACAGGAAAAACATGTTCGGCTATTTCTATTGCCGAACAATTTAAGGATCAAGTTAAAAAATATAATACTCGTATTGTTGTTTTAATTCCGGGTCCAAATACTAGAGAAAATTTTAAAAGTGAATTGTTGTTTTGTACAGGGGATACTTATCTAAAAAATAAAGATATGATACAACAACTGAGCAAAGCTGAACAAGAAAGAGAAAGAAAAATAGGAATTTATAGTTCTTTACAGAATTACAAAATATTATCATATAAGACTTTCTATAAAAAAGTGCTTGGTGAAAAGATATTAGAAAAGAAAATTGATACTGATAATAAAATTAAATCTAGTTATAGAAGAAATCAAGAAGGTGAAGTTGAAAGAGAATTAGTTGTTGATAAAATTAATAATATGGATAATTCTATTATTATTGTTGACGAAGCACATAATCTTACAAACAACGAATACGGTGAAGCATTAAAGAAAATAATTAGTGTATCTCAAAATCTTAAAGTAATTTTATTAACTGCAACACCAATGAAAAATTTAGCTGATGATATTGTACATTTATTAAATTTTATAAAACCAAATGATGATCAGATTAAAAGAGATAAAATATTTACGGGTGATAAGAACTATTTAATGGACTTAAAACCTGGAGGTATGGAATATTTAAAAGAGAAAGCCCGCGGATATGTTTCATTTTATAGAGGAAATATTCCCTTTACATTTGCAAAAAAGATTGACAAAGGCGAAATTCCTAAAGGACTATTATTTACACATGTTGTTAGATGTATGATGGAACCATTTCAATTAGAATCTTATGAAAATACTGTTAAGAATTTTGATGATTCTTTGAGTAAAACTTCAAGTGCTGCAGCTAATTTTGTTTTTCCAGGATTGGATGCGACCAAGAAGAAACTTGTTGGTTATTATTCAACAGATGGTGTTAATCGAGTTGTATCACAGTTAAGTAACGAGAAAGAAAATCTTTTAAAATTAATTAATAAACAGATTTTTAAGGGGAAGTTAACAAAAGAAGAAGAACGTAATTTTATGTATGAAACTGAAAGTAAAACAATAAATGGGTTAATTTTAAATTTAAAATACTTAAAATATTTTTCAATTAAATTTTACAAAACGATTATGAGGATGTCAAAATTAGTTGAAGGTGATAAAGGACAAGGAACTGCATTTATTTATTCTAATTTAGTAAAAGCAGGTGGTATGGAAATCTTTGCAGAAGCTTTGCGTGAAAATGGATATTTAGAATATCAAGAAAATTCAAATGATTATGATATTAAAGATAATACTATTGATTATAAAACTGGTAAAACTTTTTCACAAATGCAGAAAGAAGGAAACTTGTCTGATTTTAAACCGGCAACATATCTATTAATTACAGGTGGTATTGATGATTCTGGCGAAGAGCTACCTGAGATTAAACAAAAAATAATTAGAGAAGTTTTTAATAAACCTTCAAATAAATATGGTAAACATCTTAAATTTATTCTTGGTACTAAGGTCATGAATGAAGGTATTACATTAGAGAATATTAAAGAAATTCATATTTTAGATGTCCATTATAATTTAGGTAAAGTAGATCAAGTAATTGGAAGAGGTATTAGAATGTGTAAACATTTAGCTGTAATTAACGATAAAAATAGATTTCCAAAAGTTAATGTTTATAGATATGTAGCTGCTTTAAAAAGTGGGTTAAGTACAGATGAAACTTTATATAAGAAAGCTGAAATAAAATATATACTTATTAAGAAAGTTGAACGTGGTTTAAAAGAGGTTGCACTAGATTGTCCATTGTTACTATATAATAACAAGTTCCCAGAAGAAATCGAAAAACATAAAGGATGTGTTAAACCTACATTAGAAAATGTTGCAAAAGGTAAAAAAATATGCCCTGCATTATGTGATTTCCAAGAATGTGATTATAAATGCGATGGTGTTAAAATAAATAAAAATTATTATAATAAAGATGGTTATAGACCACTTGATAAGAAAGAAGTTGATTATTCTACATTTAATAATAAATTAGCGAAAGTTGAGATTACAAGTATCAAGAATAATATAAAGGATTTATTTAGATTTAAACATATTTATAGTTACTCTGAAATTCTAGATAAAATTGTTAATTCTATGAGTGATCACCAAAAAGAACTATTCGATGAAAACTTTTTATATCAAGCATTATCTGAACTAATGCCCAAGACCGAAAATGATTTTAATACTTTTACGGATAATATATTTGATAAATATAATAGAGCCGGTTATCTAATAAATAAAGAAACATTTTATATCTTCCAACCTTTTGATCAAAATGAAGATGTTCCACTCTATTATAGAAACAAATTTGATATTGAATATAAAAATCAAATCCCTATTGAGAATTATGTTAGACAAAAATATGGAGAAATTAATGACAACGAAACAAAAAATAGTACTAATATTGATAAAAAAATGAAAAAAGAAAAAGGTTATAACTTTGATAAAGTAATGGATTATTATATGGATAGAGATGAATATAATATAGTTGGTATTATAGATAAAAATCTTAATAAACTTGCGAGTCAAGATGATGATCTATTTAAAATTAGACCACCTCGTGCTAAGATTCTGGAAAAGAAAAGAGGTACTGGTATACCTACATTAAAAGGTGCAGTGTGTAGTACAAGTAAATCCAAACCACATTTGTTAAAATTATTGAGTACAATGCCAAATGTTACAAGTGATGAAATTACATATTTAAAAAAATCAACACGAGAATCAGTATGTAATTTTATTAAGGATAAATTATTGCATTTAGAAAAATATTCAACTTCTAGTAACAAGAATAAAATGACATATGTTATGATACCATTTGATCATCCTATTTATCAATTTCCATTTAATTTAGAAGATAGATTAAAATATACGATTAAAAATTTAAAATCAATTATTAATAGAGATATTGATTATAAAACAATTAAAGGCAAAGAGGGAACTTTCCTAAAAGAAACTGGATTAATTTCTTATACTATTGAATTACCTAATAACAAGTACACATTGGCTGCTAAAAAAGAACTTGAACAAGAAGGATATGTATTGAAAGATAATAAATGGATTATTAAAGTTAATTAAATACAGAATGAAATGGAATGTAATTCTAACTTACGTGAATTAATAATCTTAAATAAGATTATTAATAAAAAGTATTATATATTTATTACATTGGAGAGTTTAAGAAGTTTATAAGACCTGGTGGTAAAGATGATACAACTTCAGGTTCCATTTTAACTGCTAAATATATAGCAATTGCTGTAATTACAGAAGATGTAATAAGAATATGTCTGTGTACCATAAATACTAACTTGACTTCAGTCAAGAAAGAACCTTTTTTCATGTCATGTTTCTTTAATAAACATGGGATTATAGTAGATAAAATAATATTTACAATAGCTCCAATAATTGCGGTTGATAAAGCGCGATCCATTATATAATGAAATGAGAAAATTTTTATATAAAAATTTTTAAACTAATTTATAATAAAAATTGATATATTTATTTAAAGTTTATAGATATTAGAATATATAATGTCGTCTAAAGCTAATCAATATCAAAAGAAAACACCGATAGAACATGTATTATTGAGACCAGATACCTATATCGGGGATGTTGAAGAAACTACCGAAGAAATGTGGGTAGTTGAAAATAATAAAATCGTAAAGAAAAAAATAACATTTGTTCCAGGATTTTTAAAAACATTTGATGAATTATTAGTTAATGCTAGGGATGCTAGTGTTAATGATAAAACATGCAATACAATAAAAGTAGAATATGATATAGAAAATGGTTCTATTACCGTATGGAATAATGGACAAGATGGAATACCTGTCGAAGAACATCCTGAACATAAAACATTAGTTCCTTCTATGATCTTTGGTGAACTATTAACAAGTTCAAACTATGATGATAATAAGAAAAGAACTACAGGTGGTCGTAATGGATATGGTTCCAAGTTAGCAAATATTTTTTCTACTAAATTTGAGGTCGAAGTAGGTGATTCAAAGAATGGAAAAAAGTTTTGTCAAACATGGGAAAACAACATGTCAGTTGTGAATAAAGCAAAAGTAACAAAATATTCTGCAAAAATTAGTTATGTCAAAGTTACCTATTATCCTGATTTTGAAAAATTACATGTAAAAGGTGGATTAAATAATGACCATTTAAAATTATTTCAAAGAAGAGCAATTGATATTACTGGTACAAGTATATTAAATAGCAAAGAAGCTATGAAAGTATTTTTTAATGGCGACAAAATACCAATTAATAATTTTAAGAAATATATCGAATCTTCATTTGATACCGATACTATTTACATGGACGATTCATCTGACAGATGGGAAGTCGGTGTAATTTATAAACCAGATGCTGGAAATGAAGTTATATCTTTTGTTAATGGTATTTCCACTCATCGTGGTGGAACACATGTTAATCATGTTGTTGACCAAATTATTAAATCATTAACTACTGACTTTATTAATAAGAAACATAAAAATATTAAAGTAAGTAGTGCTATTATTAAAGAAAGTTTAGTATTTTATATTAATTCTATTGTTGAAAATCCAGCATTTAGTAGTCAAACTAAAGATACACTTACAACAAAAACAAGTACATTTGGATCTACTTATAAACCAAGTGTTGCTATGATGAAAAAACTCGCCAAATCTGGCATTGTTGAAAAGGTTATCAAGTTAGCTGAATTCAAGGAATCAGCTGGTCTTAAGAAAACTGATGGTAAAAAACAAGTTAAACTAAAGGGAATTCCTAAACTAGAAGATGCAAATAAAGCAGGTGGTAAAGATGCATCATCATGTTCTCTTATTCTAACAGAGGGTGATTCAGCTAAAGCATTTGCTATGGCAGGTTTAGGTATTGTTGGTCGAGACAAGTATGGCGTTTTCCCGTTGAAAGGAAAATTGCTAAATGTACGCGAAGCATCTGTAAAGGTAATTGGTGCAAATGATGAAATTAATCACTTGAAACAAATTATTGGATTAAAACAAAACATCAATTATATGAATGATAGTAATTTTAGTCAATTAAGATATGGAAGAATTATTATTCTAACAGATCAAGATGTTGATGGTAGTCATATTAAAGGACTATTAATGAATTTCTTGCATGTGCTATGGCCAGAGTTATTAAAAAGAGATGGTTTTATTACTTCACTTGCCACACCAATTGTAAAATTGTTCAAAGGAAAAGAAGTTAAAACATTTTATAACTTGACTGAACATCAAGATTGTATTGATGAACTTAAAAGTAAGAATAACTTATCAGGATGGAAAACAAAATATTATAAGGGGTTGGGTACTTCCACTTCATCTGAAGCAAAAGAATACTTTTATGGTATTGAAGATAAATTGATTCAATATTTCTACAACTCTGCTATTAAAGGTATTACACATACAGAATCATCTGACAATGAATTATCTGAAGATGAATCAGTTGAAGAATCAGTTGAAGAATCAGTTGAAGAATCAAAAACTGAAACATCAGAACCACAAGTGCCTGTTAAAACAAATGGACTATTAACAATTGACGATGATGCGATAACACTAGCATTTGATAAAACAAGAAGTGACGACCGTAAAACATGGCTATTGAAGTATAATAAAAATAAAATTCTAACATATGATCAAAAACAAATTAGTTATTCGGATTTTATTCACAAAGACTTGATTCATTTTTCAAATGATGATACATGTCGTTCTATTCCATCTGTTATCGATGGTTTTAAACCTTCTCATCGAAAAATCTTTTATGGTGCAGCATTGAGAGGGCTAGATAAGATTGAAGTTAAAGTTGCTCAATTAGCAGGATTTGTCTCAGATAAAGCAGCATATCATCATGGTGAAATGTCACTTACAGGTGCTATCATCGGTATGGCACAAGATTATATTGGATCAAATAACATAAACGTTCTTAAACCCAACGGACAATTTGGATGTGTTGATCCCGAAACAAAAGTATTAATGTGGGATTCAACTATAAAAAAAGCTAAAGATATAGTTATAGGTGATAAGTTAATTGGAGACGATGGTTTACAAAGAACTGTCTCAGATACAGTTAAAGGAACTGATACAATGTATAAAATTACTAATGGTAGAATGACTGATTATATAGTTAATAGTAATCATATATTAACATGTAGTTTATCAGGACATAAGACAATATATTGGAAAGAGTCAAATAAAACTTGGAAAATGTTATACTATAATAGCATAAATAAAAAATTTGGTGAAAAATCTATTTCAACAAATGAAAAAGAAGGTAATCATTTTAATAAATCAACGTTATCTAAGATTGACGCTTATAACCAAATGTTAGAATATAGTAAAACTATACAAGATAATAATATAATTGATATTAATGTACAAGATTATCTAAAATTACCTCAATATATTAAAGATCATCTCAAGGGTATCTTAAATAGCACTCCAGTTGAATGGGCTGAAAAGAAAGTTGACATAGATCCATATATATTAGGTGCATGGTTAGGCGATGGAATGAGCGACTGTCATGCATTTTCATCAGTTGATCCTGAAATAATTAAATATTGGGCTCAATGGTTAGATACAATTGGATGTGAGACAGTCCATTGTCCGAATTATAATAATCATGAAAGTTGTACATATTATATCAGAAGAAGAGGTTCAGGTCAAGATTATGACGTACATCCAATTGGCGATGAGAATAATTCTAGTGAAACATGTAAAGGATGTTTAACATCAGATATTAATACAGGTGCGTGCGACTGGTCATTTGATAAACAAAAAGCTAATTTTATTTGCGATGGTTTTAATATAAATAATAATCCATCAGTAAATCTGAATCCTTTCAAAGAACTTTTTAAAAATAATAAATTATTTAAGAATAAACATATCCCAATTGATTTTATAGTCAATAGTAAAGAGAATAGATTAAAGTTATTAGCAGGAATGATTGATACAGATGGTTCACTTGGAAAACAAGATAAGTTAAAATTTTATAGAATATTTCAAAGCAAAGACCGGAGTGAACTTATAGAAGCATTTCGTATAGTAGCTGGATCTTTAGGATTTAGATGTAAGATTTATGAACAAAATAATAATATGTTAGAATTAAGAATTTCAGGTTATAATTTAGAATCTATTCCTGTTAAAGTTCAAAGGAAACAAATAAAAACAAATAATATAATATCAAACCCATATACTCATAGTATTAATATAGAAGAAATACACAATGGGAATTTTTGCGGGTGGAACATTGATTCTAATGAAAGATTCTTATTATCTGATTTTACTATTACTCATAATACCAGGCTAAAAGGCGGAAAGGACGCTGCCTCGCCACGTTATATTTGGACAGAGTTTGCAGAATTAACAAATCTAATTTTTAGAAAAGAGGATGACCAAATATTAGATTACATGTATGAAGATGGATTAA
>Ga0233449_1000919_pt1 | contig 29953 bp, 25 predicted proteins | sample SI_124_October20_FD_183012 | JGI IMG/M metagenome (GOLD analysis project Ga0233449, IMG submission 183012) | Seawater microbial communities from Saanich Inlet, British Columbia, Canada - SI_124_October2016_200_MG | ecosystem: Environmental > Aquatic > Marine > Inlet | place: Canada: British... | reverse complement strand
GACCCGTCGGTTGCAGCCCAGACTATTCGCGTAAATGTGGATTTGCTGGAAAACCTGATGAATATGGTCAGTGAACTTGTGCTGACCCGCAATCAGCTTTTGCAAATGGTACGCAATCAGACCGACAGTGAATTCACAGTTCCCCTGCAACGCCTTAGTCATGTGACGACGGATTTGCAGGAAAGCGTCATGAAGACCCGCATGCAGCCAATTGGCAACGCTTGGGCAAAATTACCCAGGATAATCCGCGACCTTGCCAATGATCTTGGCAAGAAAATCGACCTTGAGATGCTGGGCGCTGAAACAGAACTTGATCGGCAGGTTCTGGAACTGATCAAGGACCCTCTTACGCACATGATTCGCAATTCAGCCGATCATGGACTTGAGAGTACAGCAGACCGCGTTGCTGCCGGAAAATCAGAGACGGGCAAGGTCATTCTGAATGCCTTTCACCAGGGTGGTCACATTATTATTCAGATTTCTGATGATGGTGGCGGCATCAATTCGGCAAAGGTCAAGGAAAAAGCTGTTGCCAATGGCATGATCAGTGAAAGTGATGCCGCAAAACTAACAGATCAGCAGATTGCCCGTTTTATCTTCAAGGCAGGATTTTCGACAGCGACCGAAGTAACCAGTGTTTCCGGGTGCGGCGTCGGCATGGATGTCGTGCGGACCAATATCGAAAAAATCGGCGGTACTGTTGATGTCAAATCTGAAGAAGGTCGAGGATCGACATTCTCCATCAAAATCCCGCTGACTCTGGCGATTGTATCTGCTCTGATTGTCGAATGTGGCGGGGAGCGGTTCGCTATTCCACAAATCAGTGTGGCCGAGCTGGTCAGGGCATCAGACGATTCAGAACATCGTATTGAATTGATCAATGGCACCCCGGTTCTGAGGCTACGCAACAGATTACTGCCATTGGTTCAGTTGCGCGACGTATTGGGTGTGGGCGAGGGAACCGTATCTGATCTGATCGCCCGAAACCTCGGCTATGATGACGCTGCTGAGCGTGAAAAAGCCGACGAAGAAGTTATTGATCCCAATTTGATATTCAATGATTTGTCGAACTTGATTAACGACCTGGAAGAAGAAGAACAGGAAGTCGTCGAAGAAATAACCTTTATTGACCTGTCCCTCGAACGCGATGACAACGAGGCTTTCATTGTTGTCACCCAGGTCGGCACCTATCGTTTCGGGATCGTTGTAGACAAGGTTTTCGATACAGAAGAGATCGTCGTCAAACCGGTTGCGCCGTTCCTGCGCGAGATCAAGGCTTATTCCGGCAATACCATTCTTGGCGACGGCAGTGTCATCATGATTCTTGATCCGAACGGTATAGCCGATATGTCGGGTGAAATTTCTGAAGAAGACCTGGATGACGTGGAAGATGAAAAGCCGGCTGGCCGCAGGAAATTCGGGGAAGAACAGGTTGCCTTGCTGGTCTTTCGGGCAGGTGATGGTGAACCAAAGGCTGTACCACTTTCCCTGATCGCGCGACTGGAAGAAATCGATATCAATTCTATCGAGACGTCTAATGGTCAGATGGTGGTTCAATACCGTGGCAAGCTGATGCCTTTGGTGAATTTCTCGGATGACCACCAAATGGCGGACGAAGGATTTCAGTCCATTCTGGTCTTCACCGACGGTGAGAGGTCCATGGGGCTGATCGTTGATGAAATCATCGATATTGTTGAAGAAACCCTGAATATTGAACTTGGCTCCAGCGTAACCGGCGTTATCGGCAGCGCCATTATCGCCGGCAAGGCAACCGGCGTTATCGATACTTCACATTATCTCGGGCTGGCATTCGGCGACTGGTTCAAGGTTGATAATGACGGCACTTTTGGCCTCGAGAACCAGCAACCAAGTCTTCTGCTGGTTGATGACAGCGCCTTTTTCCGGAATTTGTTGATGCCAGTTCTGGCCACAGCCGGATATGAAGTTTCCACGGCCGCTGATGGCAATGAAGCTCTGGCCTATCGTGATGAGGGGGCTGAGTTTGATATCATACTGACTGATATTGAAATGCCAGGCATAAGCGGATTTGAATTTGCCGAATTGGTCAAGGCAGACACCAGTCGCTGGAAGCAAACGCCGCTCATCGCCCTGAGTAGCCATGCCTCTCCACGTGACCTGGAGCGGGGAAATCAGGTTGGATTTAGTAATTATGTGCCTAAATCGGATCGCGATGCCTTGCTCGATGTCTTGACGGCGACGCTCAGACAGATTTCGAAGGATAGCGTTTGATGGATGTTCACCAGGATGTGACGACCAGTGACGCAGACGACCAGTTTGTCACTGTCACGATAGGGTCCCAGCTCTTTGGCGTCCCTGTGCTGTCGGTTCGGGATGTTCTGGTTGCACAGAAAACAACGCCGATTCCGCTGGCGCCTCCCGAAGTTGCAGGTGCCTTGAATCTGCGCGGACGCATTGTAACAGCCATAGATATGCGCCGAAGTCTTGATCTGCCGGCAAGAAAAGATGGCGGTCCGGGTATGTATGTGGTTGTCGAGGAGTTCGATGAACTGTATAGCCTAATGGTAGATAGCGTCGGTGAAGTTATGACGCTGCCGGTAGAAGCGCTTGAACGAAGCCCGGGGACGCTGGATCCTCGTTGGCGGGATATTTCAGGTGGCATATTCCGGCTCGATGGTACGTTGTTGGTTGTACTTGATGTTGAGCGACTTCTGGATTTCATGGGCCGCGTTGAAACCCCCTGATAATCAAGGATTTGAAAAGCATCTTGTCAAAATTGAAATGTTTGGTGTCTCCGGGTCTGTCCAGGCAGGAGACTTATGAAGATTTACTGGAGTTGCAGTGATGAAATCGTGTCTCGTTGTCGATGATTCAAAAGTCATCCGTATGGTCGCAAGACGAATCCTTGAAGGTTTAAGCTTTGAAGTTGATGAAGCTGTAGATGGTAAGGATGCATTGGACCGCTGTCTGGAATCTATGCCAGACTCAGTTTTGCTCGATTGGAACATGCCCATCATGAGTGGAATTGAATTTCTCAGGGAATTGCGGAAGACGGAAGGTGGCGATGCGCCGGTTGTCGTCTTTTGTACGACAGAGAACGATATGGAACATATTCGAGAGGCAATGGAAGCCGGTGCCAACGAATACATTATGAAGCCTTTTGACAGTGACATTCTGGAAGCCAAGTTCACCCAGGTCGGCTTGATTTAGTATTTATTATAACATTAGCCGAAGAAGACTGACATGAGCAGCGCAGCCATCACCCCCCCCATCCGCGTCATGATAGTTGACGATTCTGCGATTATTCGTGGACTCGAGACGCGTATTCTGGAGGCGGACAAGGAGATTGAGGTTGTCGCTTCGGTGAGCGACGGCCTGCGCGCTGTGAAGGCTGTAGAACTGGATGAAACGATCGAAGTCGTTGTGCTCGACATTGAAATGCCGGTAATGGATGGTTTAACCGCCTTGCCCAAATTGATTGAGACACGCCCTGATATTAAAGTGATCATGTCTTCGACCCTGACTTTGCAAAATGCGGACATCAGTCTGAAAGCATTGTCGATGGGTGCTGCTGACTATATTCCAAAACCATCATCGATGACCGGTGCCAGTGGTTCACAGGACTTTCGTCACGACCTGGTCGAAAAGGTACGCGCCCTGGGTGTTGCCAGGCGACACCATGCTGGCGTTCCTCTGGTATCTGCAGCGCCTAAAAAATCACGCATCGAATTCGCCAAGCGCGAACGCCCCAAGGCGGAAACACAGGCTGTCAAACCGGGACCAAGACCGGCAGTTTACAAAGACAAGCCCATCGTTTTGCGGGAAAAGGGCAAGTTGATGCCCTCCGTGCTGGCCATCGGAAGTTCGACCGGCGGTCCACAGGCGTTATTCGATTTGTTTGGTACGCTGAGGGACAGCATAAAAATTCCAATCCTTATCACCCAGCATATGCCCCCGACTTTCACAACAATTCTGGCCGAACGTATCGGCAGATTGACCGGGGATAATTGCGCCGAGGGTGTGGATGGTGAAATCGTCAAGGAAGGGCGTATTTATCTGGCGCCTGGGGATTTTCATATGAAAGTCGTCGCCGAAGGTTCGGTCAAAAAAATCAAACTTGACCAATCTGCGCCGGAAAATTTCTGCCGACCTGCCGTTGATCCGATGTTCCGGACATTGAATGAAGTCTACAGCGGGCGTGTCCTTGGTGTTATTTTGACAGGCATGGGTTCTGATGGTTTTTTTGGTAGTAAAGATGTTGTCGAATCTGGTGGAACAATTGTGGCGCAGGATGACAAAACAAGTGTCGTCTGGGGTATGCCCGGAGTTGTTGCGACAGGGGGCCTCTGCACAGCGGTTCTGCCGCTCAAGGATATTGCACCGACTGTTCAACGCCTTGTTGTGGGAGGCGAAGCATGAATGATGCAGATTTCGCATTATTAGCGAAGATTCTCAAAGATCGTTCTGGATTGATCCTTGGTGACAACAAAACCTATCTTCTCGAAAGCCGCCTGGTACCGGTGGCCAAGAAACACGATCTTGAAGACCTGAATGGCCTGATTAAAGCCGTAAAAGGCACGACAAACGAGTTATTGCTTTTCGATATCACTGAAGCGATGACGACTAACGAGTCGTTTTTCTTCCGGGACAACACACCGTTCGATACGTTCAAGGCACATACGTTGCCAGCCTTGCTGGAAAGCCGTAAAAACACGAGGCATATCCGGATCTGGTCAGCTGCCTGTTCAACGGGTCAGGAAGCCTATTCCCTGGCAATGATCCTGAAAGAAAATGCCGCTCAACTGGCAAATTGGCGGATCGAGATTATTGGCACTGATCTGTCGCCCAAAGTCCTGGAAAAGGCCAAAGCTGGCGTCTACTCACAGTTTGAGGTTCAGCGTGGCCTGCCGGTTCAGTACCTGGTTAAATACTTTTCGCAGGTTAACGAACTCTGGCAAATCGATGCTGCCGTCAGGGCCATGGTTGATTTCCGGCCCGGGAACCTGCTTACAGATTTTTCCCTGCTGGGAACATTCGACGTGGTGTTTTGCCGAAATGTTCTGATTTACTTTGAGCGTGATACCAAAAGTGAAGTCCTGGGTCGTGTCTCAAAAAGGATGCCTGATGATGGTGTCCTGTTCCTCGGTGGTGCTGAAACGGTGCTGGGCGTCTCAGAAGAATTCAAACCGATCTCCGGGCAACGTGGCGTCTATATTGTAGACCGGTAACGGATTTCGGGTTTACGCCCGGAGGCTAAAGCCAAATATAAAAAAGGACGGGCATTCCCGTCCTTTTTCTTTTGCCGACAATGGCAATCGAAGAACTATTCTCCGGTTTCAGGCGGCGCCTGACTGGCTTTCCGCGACCGGGTCGCGCAGCACGTAACCACGTCCCCATACCGTTTCGATGTAATGTTCACCGTCTGTTGCCGTCGCAATTTTTTTGCGCAATTTGCAGACAAAAACATCAATGATCTTCAATTCCGGCTCGTCCATGCCACCGTATAAATGGTTCAGGAACATTTCCTTTGTCAGGGTTGTTCCCTTACGCAAGGATAGAAGTTCAAGGATGCCATACTCCTTGCCTGTCAAGTGAATCGGATCCTTGTCAACTTCAACAGCCCGTGTGTCGAGATTGACCGAAAGGCGACCGGTTTCAATGATCGACTGGGCGTGACCTTTAGACCGACGCACAATGGCATTGATCCGCGCAATCAATTCTGCCTTGTCAAAAGGCTTGGTGAGGTAATCATCAGCACCAAAAACGAGGCCCTTGACCTTGTCGTCTGATTCTTTCATGCCTGACAAAATCAAGATAGGTGTCTCAACCTTCGCAAGCCTGAGTTTCTTCAGCACATCGTAGCCGTGCATATCCGGCAAATTCAGATCAAGGATAATGATGTCGTAGTCATATAGCTTGCCCAGATCGAGGCCTTCTTCGCCAAGATCAGTGCAATAGACGTTGTATCCCTCCGAGCCGAGCATGAGCTCAAGGCTTTTGGATGTGGATGCATCATCTTCAACAAGAAGTACTCGCATTGCGGTTACCCCCAATATATAGGTGTAAAATGAGGCCGATTATCGGCTCTTTGCATGTTTTGTTAACTATTATGTAGCTCAAAATGGTTAACGCGGCAAGTTCGAGCGGATTTATTTAACGAAAGTCATTTCAGGTGATTTTCTGCCTCGGGCGCTGACACAAGACATTTTTACCGCTTTCGGCACCCGGAATTTACAAATCCTTAAATACCACAAGGCATTATCAAGGCTATAATCCGGGTCCGCATCATGATGAAGGCGGTACCCAATATGATATTTCCTGCCTTGGCAGCGAAGGGGAGACTGTATTGAAAAGCGTCCTGGCCGAGCTCGACTCCCTGCAAGAATATGAGCGCTACGGCCGTGTTGTTGGCATTCAGGGCCTGCTTGTTGAAGTCTCGGGCCTGCAGCGAAGCGTCAGCATTGGCTCGCGTTGCCATATAATAATTCGTAATGATGAAGAAGTGGCCTGCGAAGTTGTCGGTTTTCGGAACGACAAGGCTCTGTTTATGCCTTATGGCGGTCTGGACGGTGTTGGTCTTGGCTGCCGTGTACGCGTGGCGGAACATGATGCTGTCATCTATCCCGACGTTTCATGGCTCGGCCGTGTGGTAAATGCCATTGGAGAACCGCTGGATGGCGGACCGCCCCTGTTGCGCGGTCCCGTCGGATACCGTATCCGGTCAGAACCCCCACCTGCAGCTTCCCGTAATCGAACCGGCGCCAAGCTTGATCTGGGTGTGCGCGTGATCAACACCTTCCTGACCTGCTGTCAGGGACAACGTATGGGTATCTTTGCCGGATCAGGTATCGGTAAATCCATATTACTGTCGATGCTGGCGCGTTTCACCAGTGCAGATATTAACGTCATTGGTCTTGTTGGCGAACGTGGCCGTGAGGTTCAGGAATTTATTCAGGATGACCTTGGCGACGAGGGGTTGGCGCGGTCATTAATCGTAGTCGCAACCTCGGACGAATCGGCACTTATGCGCCGTCAGGCTGGATATTTGACTCTGACGTTGGCTGAATTCTTCCGTGATCAGGAGAAGCAGGTTCTTTGCCTGATGGATAGTGTTACCCGATTTGCCATGGCCCAGCGTGAAATTGGTCTTACGGGTGGTGAGCCGCCAGCCAGTAAAGGTTACACACCAACAGTTTTTGCAGAGTTACCAAAATTGCTGGAGCGGGCTGGCCCGGGAACCGGTGTTGGATCCATTACCGGGCTGTTTACCGTGCTGGTGGAAGGCGACGATCACAACGAACCAGTGGCCGATGCGGTTCGAGGAATTCTTGATGGCCACATCGTTCTAGACCGATCCATTGCAGAGCGTGGGCGGTACCCGCCGGTAAATGTACTGCGCAGCCTTTCGCGAACAATGCCTGACTGCAATACAGAAGAAGAGAACATTATCGTCAACCAGGCGAAAAAGATGGTTGCGACCTATGAAGACATGTCAGAGATGATTCGTCTTGGCGCCTACCGTCAGGGATCTGATCCGAAGGTTGATCAGGCGATTGAATATCGCGACCGCATTGAGACGTTTTTAACCCAGGATATGCATGAACGTGGTGATCTTGAGTCTTGTTACTCCGGACTTGATGAGTTGTTGGAAGGTAGTTTTGACGAATGAAGGCGTTGGAGACACTGATCCGGGTCAATTCCTGGGCGCTGGACGAAAAGCGCCGAAACCTGGCTGAACTGGAGGATTTGCGCGAAAGCTTTTATCGGGAAATCGCCAACTTCGAAAAACAACTGATTCTCAATCAGGCCGCCGCCGCCTCATCACCAGAGATCGCACAGACCTATGGTCACTATGCCGTGACAGTTATCGAGCGCCGCCGTGTTTTGAGGGAATCAATTGCTGAAACCCAGGAAAGAGTGGCGGAGGCTTCGGAAGAGGTTCACGTTGCCTACCAGGAAGTCAAAAAATACGAAACGGCGCTGGAGCGAGAGCAAGAGCGTCAGAAGAAAGCCGAGGATCGCCTTGCTCAGATTGACCTGGATGAAATGGGAATGAATATGTTCCGGCGAAAAAACCAGGAAAACTGATCTGTCAGATTGACGTTAATCGTGCAAGCAAGACCGGGTTATCCCACGTCGGTTGCCGGTCTTCAAAAGAAACACTGTGACGGACCGGTTTCGACTGATCTCCGACAGAGGCTGTTACATGCAGCCATCTCGGCACAAGTTCGTTATTCAGATCTTCCAGAATGATACCTGCCAGCCTTTCAAGAGCGTCATTTGCCAGTGAATTCAGGGCTTTCAGATAATCCGGCAGGGAATTGACGTCCATCACCAGCTTGTCGGGCACATAGCGGACTTCGACATCAATTGTGTGAAATATCTGTCCCGAGAACGAGGCGACATAATCCAGCGCCAGCGACGTATTTGCATGGCTGACAATCAAATTGCGGCGTTCCGGAACGTCCAATGCGACTTGAGACATATTTCTATTTACCAAGGTTCATGATCACGCCACGATTTCGCCATGGCCCGCTGCTTCCTGTTGAGCTTCACGGAACGGGGAAACCGGCCAGGTCGTATCTGACTGGAAGATAATACTGCCACCGAAGCCTGTTGCCTCGACCGAACTTTCGAATAACCCCTTGATGCCCTGGCGAACGTCCACGGGCAAGGGGCGGCTGTTGCGTACAATAAGATCAAATTGTTTGTCCTGGATCAGCCCGTCCATCTGCATTCCACCCAATGCCGTCAGCTCAAGCTCTACAACAAACCGCAGTGCCTTTTTGTCTGCCTGATCTCCTGCCCGGCGGTGTTCGCGAACAAAGGCCCAGATTTGCTGCAGATCACTTCCATCGAACAACGGGAAAGGCAAGGCACGCCAGTCACCCTGTCCAGGCGTTTCACTTGCCCGTCCCATTTGTGCTGCGTCGGAAGTCAGGCGGTTCAGTAGATCATCGTGGCCACCGCGTTCCAGGATTGCTGTGGCTTCATTTCCCAGCCAACCTTTCATGTCTCCGCCGCGAAGAGCGTTCAGAAACAAAAGGATTGAGCTTGCCAGATTTGTATTTGCCCCTGGCATGGTTGAGGCAATCAGGTTTTGAGCCGCAGTTGGATTGACCGATTGCAGTGCCGCCATGACTTCCTTGAGGGCGGGCCACTCACGGGCGAAAGATTTTACTGCAGCCATGGTCTCAGGGGCAATCACGCCGCCCTCCATGGGTGCAATCTGCCCCTGGGGGATGGGTCTTTGAACGGACTCTGGTGCTCGTGCTGCAACAGTATCAAATGTCAGGCGACTACCCTGGGGCAAGACAGCCCTGGTCAACAATGATATATCTCCCAGCGGTGTTCTGACCAATAGTCCTCCGTCACGGTGGGGGCCGATAACTTCACCCTGAATTGATCGGGCCACCGAAGGCACTGCAGATTTTGAAAGCGTTAATAGCTCTGTATCCTGTTGTGACAGCAAAGCCGTTTGACTGATCGCGGCACTCAATGTTGGCGGCGGACTGGTAGCAGCGGCGGCAGGTGGGGGCGCAGAACTTCCGCTTGCAATGACGGCTGAATTCGTTGCCTGTGCCTGTGACGCTGAAGGTGACGTTGCCGTTGTAGAGGGCGTTGCCCCTGGCGCTACCGCCGATTGGGCAGTTGCAGCAGCAGGAGGGGTTGTGGCAGAAGGTGCGGCCGTTCCCGAGGATACAGAGCTGGCTATTGGTGCGGATTGGACAGTTGTTTCCGCAAGACGATTAGCGTTTCCGCTCAGGACTCCATGATTGGGTGTTGTACTTGTTTGGCTGGCAGCCAGTTGGCTTTTGATATCGTTGACAAGATTGGTCGGGCCTGCCTGAGTGGTCGTTGCAACCGGTGCGCTGGAGGACTGGGCGGGGTTTGGTGCTGCACCAGGAGGCAGTGGGGCATCACTTTTTGGCAATGCCAGAGCAACCTGGGAAATCTTCAAAATGAGTGTGCCGCCAGCCTCCAGCGGCGAACCAGGGATCGCTATGGCGGGAGTGTTCAATACATTGGCAGTTAACTGTGTGCCAATGTTGAAAGTTGCCGCCTGGCCTCCGCGTGGGGACAATCCGGCGGCCAGTCCACCTGCCAGCGTTTTACCACTGAGATTGTCGCCACTGACGCTGGTCATGGTCAGCGAGACTTCTTTTGGCGGATGCTGGGGCTTGCCCGCAATGGACATCAACAAGGCAGTAATTTTTGTACCGGCAACCCTGATTTCGATGTCGACTTCACCATTCAGTGCCAATTGTTCCAGCGCTTGTGATAGTATGAATGTTCCATTTGGTGTGCGTATAACGGGGAGCCCGTTCGCATCCGAGCCCATCATCGTGCCCTTGAAACGCATGCCTTCGCGCAATCCGGCCAGAGAAGCCGCAATTGTCACAGCCGGCGAAGACGGTGGGGCGGCTACTTCTTTGGGAACTTGTCCACCGCCTGAGCGCTGTCCCGCATTTTGCTGTTGCTGCGACAAACCTTCCTGGGAATTGGGGGAAGATTTGATCGCACCAGTTGCTTGCGGGGGCGTGGCTGGTGGAACGTTTGTCATGGTTCGGTGAGAAGCCTTGCAGCCAGGGCTTCAACATCGTCTGCGGCTTTACTGCCTGGATGGCGGAGCAGGAGCGGGGTTTGATGTCGAATAGCATCCCGCACCTTGTCGTCACGTCTGATCATACCTGCCAGAGGCGGAGATATTTTGAGGAAACTTTCACAAGCCTTTTTCAGGGCACCATATGTCCGGTTTCCGTCCTGGGATCCGCTGACCTGGTTGACGACAATACGCAAATCGGCACCTGGGTGTTTCATAGCTGTGACCTTGATGAAGGCATAGGCATCGGTAATCGCCGTCGGTTCTTCGTTGGTCACAACCAGGATTGTTCCATTATTGCCAACAAGGGCCCTGACGCCACTTTCGACACCAGCACCAAGGTCTACAATTACCTTGTCATATTGATCGGCAACATCCAGAAGATCTTCCCGCAACTCTGCCACACGGGGACCAGACAACAAGGCCAGTGCACCTGAACCGGATTTACCGGCCAGTATATCAAATTTGCCATCGGGGTACCTGGTTATAGCGGATTTGAGATCAATGCGTCCGGCGACAACATGGCCAAGATCATGTTTGGGCATCAATCCAAGTTGAATATCGACATTTGCCAGACCCAGATCGCCGTCGAATAACAATGCACTACGCTTTTGCGCTGCAATTGCGTGGGTCAAGGTAACTGAAAGCCATGTCTTGCCAACGCCACCTTTGCCAGAGGCGACGGTGACAATATTGCGACCCCGTGGCGCAGGAGCCTGCTCTGCTGCAGAACTGAATTCGGTGGTCATTGTGCTGCTTTCTCCTCGTTTTCCGACAAGGTCGTCGTAAGAGTTTCCTGGCGCAACAACAGGCGCGCCATGGTGACAGGATTGAGAACTTTCAGGCCTTCTGCGACATAGGGCGAAAGACTGACATCTCCCAGGATGAAGCCCGTTGAATCAGCGGCGGCGACAATTGCGCCGTAGCGCCGGGTGGCATCCAGCCGGGTAAAAATCATTCGGCGGATACCCAGGGGACGCCAGGCTGTGGCAATATCGCTGGCCTCGGCGACATCGCCTCCGGCGGCAATGACAAGAACCGGTTCGATCCCCTCAATCGCCAGGAAGCGTTTCAGATCCCGGATTTCGACACTGTTAAATGGATTGGTGCCCGGGCTGTCGATCAGGATCAACTCGTCGTCCTCGGCGTCCGAAATTGCATTGCGCAAAATATCCGGTGCATCGGCCTTTTCCAGAGCCGTATTGAGGATATCTGTAAATCCTCTGAGCTGGGCGACACCGCCGGCACGAATGGTATCCGTTGTGATGACCCGGACTTTCTTGCCCGCCATAACAGCGCGCGCTGCAAGCTTGGCAACAGTAACAGTCTTTCCCGCCCCGGGCTGACCAACCAGCATAACCGGTTTTCGGGGCATCAAATTCAATGGCGCAAAATCGAAACCTGCATCCAGTGCGCCTGCCAACATGGCCTCAGCGTCATCAAGTTCCATTGATTTGGACAAATCAACCAACCTGCCCAGCAATTGCCTCGGCAAGCCATGAAATTGCAGTGCTTCTGTCAGCGGATCATCTGACGGACCGGATCCGGGATGTTGATCCTGTTCAGGTATTTCATCCGGTTGCGGCAATGCATCTTCCAAGGCGGCTGTAACCTGGACGCCTGTTCCTCGTCGACCTTCAAATGTAGAAACAATGACGGCATCCCGACCAAGCACCCGGCGCACTTCTTCCATGGCCTCTGGCATGGTTGCAGCTGAGAAGGTCTTGAGGCGCATTGCTCAGTTCCTAGACTTGCCCAAGTGTGCGAATTTTCGCCTTGGGATGAATTTCATTTTGCGACATGACAACTGTCGTCGGACGGAAACGCTCGATGATGGATCGTACAAATGGCCGAATGCCAGGGCTGGTCAAAAGGACAGCGGCTTCACCTTCGTTCTGGGTACGTTCAAATACCTGACGAACCTTGGTGATGAATTCCTGCAGTTTCATGGGGGCCATGGCCAACTGGCGATCATCACCTTGTACAATAATTGATTCCGCAAACGCCTGCTCCCATTCAGGGGACAAGGTTATCAGCGGGATATAACCACCTGCAGAAACCTGGCTGTTGCTGATCTGGCGTGCCAGGCGCGAACGGACATGCTCGGTCACCTGGGTGAAATTCTGGGTAAAGGCTGTCGCTTCGGCCACGCCTTCCAATACAGTCGGCAGATCGCGAATGGAAATTCGCTCGTTCAACAGGTTTTGTAAAATGCGCTGGACACCTGACGTTGAGATTTGCGCCGGTACAATATCACCAATCAGCTTTTGTTGTTCTTTCGGAAGATCATCCATCAGCTTTTGGGTTTCAGCGTAGGACAACAGATCTGACATATTCTCCTTGATCGTCTCCGTCAGGTGGGTGCTGACAACCGTCGATGGATCGACAACGGTATAGCCCCGGAACGATGCTTCTTCCCTGTGGGCTTCATCAACCCAGGTTGCTGGCAATCCAAATGTAGGCTCGGTTGTTTCTTCGCCGGGCAATGTAATCGGCTCGCCGCGAGGATCCATGACCAGCAGGTGGCCGGGGCGAACTTCACCAGCGCCGCTCTCAATTTCCTTGACGCGAATGACATAGCCATTTGCCGGCAACTGCATATTGTCGAGGATGCGGACAGAGGGCATGACAAAACCCATCTCGCTGGCCAACTGTTGGCGCAGGGCCTTGATCTGGTCAGTCAGTTTGTATCCGCGTTCGTCGTTGATCAGTGGCAGGAGCCCGTAGCCAAGTTCCAGACGTAAATCGTCGATGGCCAGGGCCGTTGAAATAGGTTCTTCAACCGGCGTTGAATCTATTTGTTCTCGTTCTGCTTCTTCTGCTTCCGCTATAGCCCGGTCATCACGTGTCATGGCCGAAAAGGCGAGACCACCCGTAACAAGCGCCAGGAGCATGAAAGGCAACATTGGCATGTTTGGCACGACTGAAAGGCCAACCAGAAGGAAAGACGTAACGCCCAGGGCTTTGGGATAGCCACCTAGCTGGGCAAAGATTGCGCTGTCTGCTGTACCTGTGACACCGGCTTTCGAAACCAGGATACCAGCAGCGATAGATACAATCAGGGCAGGGATCTGTGATACCAGGCCATCACCAACTGTCAGCAATGTGTAGGACTCACTCGCGGCTGTGAAGGTCTGGCCTTTCTGGGCAACGCCGATAATAATGCCGCCGATGATATTAATAAATGTGATCAAAAGACCGGCAACAGCATCACCGCGCACAAACTTGGATGCACCGTCCATGGCGCCAAAGAAGTTACTTTCGTCTTCCAGGGTTTTGCGCCGGTCTCTGGCTTCATTTTCGTCGATCAGGCCTGAGCTGAGATCAGCGTCAATTGCCATTTGCTTGCCCGGCATGGCATCCAGGGTAAAACGGGCGGCCACTTCCGCAATTCGCTGAGAACCTTTGGTGATCACGACAAAGTTCACGATCACAAGAATGCCAAAGACAACAATACCGATGATGAAGTTACCGCTGATAACAAAGTCACCAAAGGCTTCGATGACCCGCCCGGCAGCGGCTCCGCCATGATGACCTTCTGAAAGGATCAAACGGGTCGATGCCAGGTTCAGCGACAGTCTCAACATCGTGGCAATAAGCAAAACAGTTGGAAAAGCACTGAATTCCAGTGGTCTGGAAATAAACAGACCGGTCATCAGGATCATGACCGACAAGGTTATTGAAATTGCAAACGAAATATCCAGCAGCCACGGCGGCAGGGGCAGAAACAGGACGACAAGAATCGCAACAATGCCAAGAGCAAAGGCAATATCGCCCTTGAGGAACGAAAACATCCCGATCGATTCACCGTCGGGCGTGGTCGTTTGCTCAGACATTTTCAGACCAGACTGTCATGGTCGATATTCTCACAATTTATTCCATTTCAGCGACCTTGATGGTCGCAATAAATCTTGTCTCAGGCAGTTGCCGCACCGGGATCACCGGGTGCTGGCACAGACGTACCTTCGTCCGAGTAGAGTTTAAGTTTGTTGCGTAATGTTCTGATCGAAATGCCCAGGATCGTGGCCGCATGGGTTCTGTTTCCCAGGGTGTGGGTCAGTGTGTTGATGATCAGGTCGCGTTCAACATCTGCAACCGTCCTGCCAACAAGGGAAGAAGTTCCCATGACCGCAGACGAATCCTGAATCTGACCGGTTGTGTCTTGCATGGTCGGCGCAGAGTCCTCGTGCGAGATCGTATATTCCCCGGGCTTGCTGCCATCCGGCAACATGATCGCGTCGGGCTGGATTTCAGAGCCTGTGGCAAGCAAAACGGCCCGGTGCATTGTATTTTCAAGTTCGCGGACATTGCCAGGCCATGGATAGTTGCGGATCGCAACTTGTGTGGCTTCCGCCAGTGGGCGTAGCGCAACGCCATTTGCCTCTGAATACTTCTCGATGAAATGATGGGAAAGGGCTTCGAGATCCATTGGCCGATCCCGCAAGGGTGGTAACTGAAGGCTTACGACGTTAAGGCGAAACAGCAAATCTTCCCGGAAGTTGCCGTTTTTGACTTCTGCCTGGAGATCCCTGTTGCTTGTGGCCAATACGCGGATATCGATGGAAACCGGTTTGGAACCGCCCACACGGTCAATTTCCCGTTCCTGAACTGCGCGCAACAATTTGGCCTGAAGTCGGGTATCCATCTCGCTGATTTCGTCCAGCAGCAAGGTTCCGCCATTGGCTTCTTCGAATTTGCCGACACGACGCGTTGCGGCACCGGTAAAGGCACCTTTTTCATGACCAAACAGTTCTGATTCAAGAAGGTTTTCAGGAATTGCTGCACAGTTGATCGAAATAAATGGTTTGCTCGCCCGCTTGCTCTTGGAATGAAGATACCGGGCCATGACTTCTTTACCCGTACCAGACTCGCCAGTGATCAGGATACTGGCGTCACTTGGCGCAACTTGATCGGCCAGGCTTATGACTTTGCCCATGGCTCCATCCCGGAATACCATGGTCTTGGTTTCTTCGGTGACAGCTTGCAAGACAGCAGCGATTAACTCTGGCTCAGGGGGCAGGGGGATATATTCCTTGGCACCGGCCTTGATCGCTGAGACAGCAATGGAAGCATCGGTTCCGACACCACAGGCGACAACCGGAATGCTGATTCGCTCTTGCTCCAGGCTGCGGATAAAGCCGCCGACATCCAGAGTCGCGTCCATCATAACCAGATCAGCACCTTGTCCTGAACGCAGTGCCGTCAGGCCTGCTTCGAGGTCCGGCACATGGGCAACCTTGGCGCCGCGCTGCATGGCGATTTTGCTGGCCGCGCCAATTTGACCATCAAGTGAGCCAATGATCATGAGTCTCATATTTTTTCTCCCGGTATTCTTACCGTCATTGCTTCAGCCTCAAGATTTCCTGCCCTGCATTCGTTCCAGGACGTTCGGTGTTTCAAAGAACAACTGAAACACCTTATTCGAAATAGTGCAGCCGCTGGGATGGCGGCAAAATAGTGTTCAGCAGCATTTCAAGTCGTCGCGGATTCTCGCCGCGGCCAATAGAAGCAGCTGTGATGATATACAGGCGATTGACGACCAGTTCAGACTTTGAATTGCGCTCCAGCTTTCCCGCGAGCGGCGAGAAGACCATGTTCGCCAGCACTGCACCGTAAAATGTCGTTAACAAGGCAACAGCCATCGCCGGGCCAATGGATGAAGGATCATCCAGCTTGCCCAGCATTTGTACCAAACCGATCAGTGTTCCGATCAAGCCCATCGCCGGGGCAACTTCGGCCGAACGCCTTAATATTCCAACGCCTCTGGTGTGACGTTCAGCCATGCCGTTGAGCTCGTGGTTCATCACTCTTTCAATATCGTCACCGGTGCTGCCGTCAATCGCCAGCCCAAGCGCTTTTTTTAGAAACGGATTGTGATCAAGGGCACCAACGACTTTTTGCAACGCCAGGACACCATCCTTGCGCGACTGGATTGCTAATCTCAAACCGTCTTCGGCGGCCTCGCTGGCGTCAGGCAAGCTGTGAAATATTGTCTTCAGAATGACGCCTTGCGCCGACAAAATTTCCCGGACGGAATAGCTGATCATCGTGACGCCAAAGGTACCACCGATAACAATCAATATTGCCGGAATATCAATGAATGAATTGATGGAACCGCCCAGGAAAATGGCACTGAAAACCAATCCAAACCCGGCCAGCAATCCTATAAGAGTGGCAATATCCATTATTTGTAACTACCAGTTATTATTGTTAACACCCTGAAGACCGTTGAGCCGAAACTACTGTCGATCTGACTTGATTATTTCCGTCATTGTGATGCCAAGTCGTTCATCCACGACAACAACTTCACCACGTGCAACCAACCGGTTATTGACATAGATATCAATGGCTTCACCAACTTTGCGGTCCAGTTCAACGACGGCACCACGGCCAAGTTTCATTAAATTACTGACCTGCATGCGCGATTTGCCAAGAACGGCTGAAACCTGAACCGGAATGTCATAAACCGCTTCCAGTTCACCGGCTGTGCGAACCATCTCCCCTTCGTTTTCGTCAGTGGAAAGGATGGGCTCTGGCGCATTTTCTGCAGTACTTTCGAGTTCCTGCAGGCTTAAATCGCCGCTTTCACCGGTTGCAGTGACATCAGTCATGATTGATCTCCTGATAAATAATCTTCTGCCGGGTATCATCCTGGCAGAAAGAGAGGGGAGGGTGTTTCGACAGGTACATTCTTATGAACCCTGTTCCTGGACAGCAGCTGTCTGTTGGGCGTCTGCCGCTATTTCATCTATTACGGAAACCGGTTGTTGAACATCAACAACAGCGGGGTTTTCCGCGGGAGAAGTATTATCAGTTGGCTCAGGCATATTTTGCGGGGCATGCTCGGTAGTTTCTGAAGATGCACTGATCGCGCCAAGATACCGCCTGACTGTGTTTGTGACTTCGTCTTCCAACTGCTTCAAATTTCGTACAGCACCACCTTCTGCCCATTCGACCGTACAGTCCGTTGGTCCAAGGCCTTCGGCAGGCAGGATTGTAACTTCGCCCGTAAAAGCGACATTATTCTTCAGTGTTTCGATGCGCGCCGAGATTTTTGGTTCAACAACTGGATGCACGCGCACAACAATTCTGGGGGTGCTACCGATTTCACTGTGTTGTTGCAGCATTTCGAGGACCAGCGCTTCAACTTCTGCAACCGGTTCCTTGGCCATCAGGGAACGCGCCAGTTTTTGCCCGATTACCAGTGCCAACTCGACTGCGTCGCTGTGGATTGTTTTGACCACACTGTCCTGAAAAGTGCCGAGGCGCGCGAATTGGGTTTCGATCGCAGCGAGCGTCTGGTTGGCAACAGCATCTGCGTTCCGGGTTGCTTCATCAGAAGCTTCCTGAGCACCTTCATTCCGGGACTCTGCAAGGGCTGCGTCCAACTGATTTTGGGAATATGCCGGAATGTCCGCCGGATCCGTAAAGGCATGCGGATCATCGTCGGGATGTGGGGCACCCGGCGTGAACTCGTTGGCAAAATCGAATTTTGCGTGATCTGACATAATTTCGCCGCTACTCCTGATACATCCAGTTACGCATTATCGCCAGTGCTTCTTCTGGATGCTTGTCGACGATGTCACCAATCTTCTTGACGGAGGACGCACGAACGCGTCCTTCAACCTGTGCCATGTTTATCATGGAATCGACATCTTCCTCACCTTCGGATCCATCTGTAACAGCCAGCGGCTGCCCATCCGGTCCTTTTGGTGCGGAAAGAACTGCCTGTTGGGCGCGTTCTGCCTCAATTTGTGCTGTACGTGCGGCGGCAACGGCCTCAGCCTGTGCCTGGGCAATGGCGAGGGCCCTGCTGACGAGGGGCCGTAGAACAAGAAGAACGACCAACAAGCCTACAATGGCAAATATGATGATTTCCGAGATGCGGAAATAATCGTCCTTGCCAAGGCCAAGGAACGCAGCTTCTTCTTCGGGAATGTCGAGGATATTCAGCGGCGCAAACTGCAAGTTGACCACTTCCAGAATATCACCCCGCCCTTCATTGTAGCCAACCGCAGACCGCGCGAGAGTTGCCAGCTGTTCAAGTTCTTCCGGGGGACGAGGTTTGTATTCCTTTGCGTCACCTTCTCCTTCATACACACCATCTACCAGAACAGCGACGGACAAGCGCTTGAGAACACCGGATTCTGTAACCTTTACGGTATTGCTTTTGGAAATTTCGAAATTGACAGTTTCTTCTGAACGATCATTCCGTGTCGAAGAGGTATTCCCTTGATCGCCTTGTCCACCGCGGTTTTCCGGTAAGCTCCCGGCAACAGTTACGGGCTGGTCGCCTTCACTGTCGGTGGAACTCGCGTTCTCTGAAATTGTCTGTGTAGACCTGACGACCTGGCCATCCGGATCATATGTTTCAGAATTTGTCGTAATGCGGTCGTAATCAAGTTCTGCGGTCACTTCAGCTCTGACTTTACCATTGCCAACAGAACGTGCCAGCAGCTTTTCCACAGCTTGCTTGATCTTGCTTTCATATTTACTGCGAAATTCGTCGATTGAACTGACAGCTGAGGCACCGCCTTCTTCATCGCCATCCCCGCGAGCCAGCAAGTTTCCACGATCATCGATAATTGATACCCTGGAAGTATCGAGATCCGGAATAGCGGCGGCAACAAGATGCTGAATGGACGCGATTTGGCCAGACTGCAGACTGCCTCCACCTTTTAACTTCAATACAATAGAGGCAGTGGGACTTCGACGCTCGCGTGTAAACAGTTCCCGTTCAGGCAAAACCAGGTGAACACGGGCGCCGGCGACGCGGTCAAGTGACTTGATCGTGCGTGCCAATTCGCCCTCTAGGGCACGAACCTTGTTGATGTTCTGAACAAAACTGGTGGTGCCAAGCGAATCACCACGGTCAAAAATCTCATATCCGATGGAACCGCCGGAAGGTAAGCCTTCACCCGCCATCTGCAGTCGTGTACGCGCAACCATATTGTCGGGAACCAGGATTTGCGTACCGTTGCCCTTGATTTCATATGGAATTTGCTGCGACTCCAGCTGTGCAACGATCTCACTGCTATCCGTCGTTTCGAGACCACTATACAGGAGCGACATCTGCGGGGCAGTTACGCGTGCGGTCAGAAATATGAAAAAGCCGATAAGGCCGGCGGCGACACCAGCCATGGCGATGACGCGGGCCGGGCCCAGACTCTGGATCAGATTGAACAGCGGATTCACGGGCAAAGACCTTCCATAACGACAGACGACTTATGCAATCTTCCAGGATTCCCCAAAGGGTCTGCGGCTTTCAGGCTCAGATAGCCTCGCCACAGGAAGGGGAGATGATTTTCCTGCATTACAACAGTAATTTAGCGATTTGGAAGTGAATTAATAGTTAACAGGCGGCAATTTTTGCCTACCAATTGGCTGTCTGGTCCAAATGAATCAGTTTGAGGCCGCTTTTTGGCAAAATTACCCAGGATTGGCAGCAGTCGGGCGGTATCTTTGAAGCCGCGTGATCCTCAGCCCCCCTTGACCGTGGTGGTCGATGGCGCGTTGCCAGGAGAGAAATTCCTCGACTGACAAAGTGTAACGCCGACAAGCCTCATCCAGGCTGATCAATCCACCGCGAACAGCCGCAACAACTTCCGCCTTGCGCCGGGCAACCCAGCGACGGGTATTGGCTGGTGGTAGATCTCCGACCGTCAGAAGTCGTCCATCAGGTCCGGGAACGGCAGCTGTAGAAGCAAGTTTTCTGGTGTTTGTGGATGTATTGTGCATTGCGATCTGATTTTCCTGGCTAGAGCGGGTTTCAGGGCGAAGACTTGACCGACATGTCGGGAAAATTGCAATTTTCCCGGGGTGCTCTGCCGATGTCGAAGCCTTCTGCGCAACGCCGATGTGAGCAAAAACAAGATTACGGCAAGGCCTTTAAAAAAGTGCTAAGAGATTCAAATTATTGAATCTTTTGAATCACTTAAGTACAAAAAAGGAAACCGACCCGGATGTCTCCGGGTCGGCTGAAGGTAGAGAGTGACGACGATTGAGAAAGGTGTCGTCAATTGCCTTTGCTCAAGCTTAACGTTTCAATCGGATCAATTCGTCAAGCATGTCATCAGCAGTGGTAATGATCCGTGATGAGGCCGAGAATGCTCGCTGGGCCAGGATCATATTCGTAAACTCCTTGGCGATATCAACCGTAGAAGCTTCAAGGGTTGACGGCGCCACCTGTCCAGAGCCACCGACGCCGGCTTCCTGAAGGTTAAATGAGCCTGATGCGTCGGTCGAAATGTAGGCGTTACCCGTTTTGGCAGATAGTCCGTTCGGGTTCTTGAACATCGCAATCGGCAGTTTGTAGATTTTCTGCGTCACACCATTTTCGAACAACGCGGTTACAAATCCCAGGGTATCCACCTGAATAGTACTCAACTCACCAAACAGGGCACCGTCAACAAAACTACCCTTCAACTGGGATGGTCCATCAAACTGACTGAGACCGTCTGCTTTACTTTGCGTGCCGAAATTCAAAGTAACTGATTGGGTCGCCAAACCCTGGGTAGCTGCCCATGGAATGTTTATGGCTGACGTCAGGGCAGACGATGTGTTCACCAGGTCGACGGTTCCATCCGCGTTAAAGCTGATCGTTCCACTTGCCAGCAGACCGTCTGTGGCCGTCGTATCGCCGGATGGTTCAATATAAGCCTCGACATGCCATTTATTGGAAAATGCCTGCTTCATAAAGCCCATGGTCAACTGACGGGCACCACCCTTGGAATCGAAGATTTGAACGCTTCGTTCGAAATCGGGTGTCAAGGTGTTGGAGGCCATGTTCTTGGTCGACGTGGCGGCATCATATGTCTTGGCAATTGTGCCGGGTGCCGTCGCGAAAAGATCCGCTATCGGTGTGTTGGTCCCTTCCGTCATGACCATGTCACTGCCAGGATCACCGGTTACGGTTAAACGGGCGTCCGAAGAACCGGCAATTGACGAAGTCAAACCATCCACTTTGTTGATCAGGGCTGAAAGCTCTGCCAATGTGGAATATGTGGTGGTCGAAGGTGTCGCGTTATATGTGAAAGTTGTTGTCGACGCCGTTGACGGTGGGCCAGCTACACCTGTCGCAATTGTAAAGGAATCACCATTCAACAAGCCGGGAATTGTACCGCCACCAACGCCGTCAGCCAACGCAGCGGTTGACGTGATACCTGTACCACCTAGCTGATTTGTTGAATTCTGTGGACCAGTTACGGAAACAACTTGTGAGGCTTGCAGGTTGGCTTGCATGGCAACGCTTGTTGATGCTGTTGCCGTACCAGACAGTCCCAGAATGTTTACTGGTGCCAGGTTGGTCAAGGCACTCCGGTTTGATGGAATGTTACCGGATGAATCAACAACCCAGCCTTGCAGGTAATGGCCAGCGGCATTGCGCAGGTCACCATTTTGATCGGCCGTAAAGGCACCGGCACGAGTAAACATATATGTGCCCTGCGTGGCTGTCGGTGTTGCCAGTTCGTTGACAACAAAGAAGCCGTCACCGGAAATCGCCAGATCGGTCGGCGAGGCGGATGCTTGCAGCAGGCCCTGACGATCAATCAGTGCCAGCGGTGACGATTGCACACCACCCGGGGCGTAACTTGTGGCCGATGCGGCACTGGTAACCAGTGTTGAAAACCGCGCTGTGGTTTCCTTGTAACCGACCGTATTCACGTTGGTAATGTTATCGGCGATCATGGCCATGGCTTGCGATTGTGCCGCAAGGCCTGATACGCCGGAGAACATGGCTCCAAATACACTCATTCTCTCTCTCCTTCATTATCTTTCACCGAAAAGGCGAAAGTTTCCTTCGTTTCCTTGATCAACAATGCCGGACCGGCCTGTTGATTCGTGTGTTTATGCGTTCTGCTATTGAGTAACTATCAATGGTGCTTCTTTAACGACTGTGACGGAACTTGCCGGGATTCTGAGGTCTCCAACTCTGAGGATCTCACCGGTCTCAGTACTTTCGACACCTGTGACAACGCCATTGAGTTTCATTTCAGCGAAGATGGGTTCTCCGTTGAATGTCTTGGCATCAACGGTTAGATGATATTGACCGTCAGGCAAAGTCAGGCCTTCGTCGCCTCGACCATCCCAGATAAAGTCATGGCTGCCTGCTTCTGTTTCATAAGGAACATGGGCAACTTCCTGACCATCAGCATTGCGGATCGTCAGGTTCACCGTGTTCGCGTCGTTGGGCAGTGTGTAAGTCCAGGAAGCAACGCCGTTGTGCTTTTCAGTGGTGCTGCCAGAGGCCTCAACGGTTTTGCCGATGTAGCCTGTAGCCCCAAGGAATTTCTCTGAACTGATCAGGGAAACAATTTGTTCCAGATTTTGATTCTGGGCAACGGCCTGCTCAACACCGGTGAACTGCACCAATTGATTGGTGAATTCACTTGAGTCCATGGGATCCAGCGGATCCTGGTACTGTAGCTGGGTGGTCAAAATCGTCAGGAAGTTTTCAAAGTTCTCTGCCAGATCGGCGAGACCTTTGTCTGCGACACCTGATGTTTTCGACTGTGCTGCGCTGGCAGCGCTGGCAATATCCATTATTCCTGTCCTCTTTCAAGGGATGCTAGGGTGGCAAAGGCCATCGGGTTAAACATTAATATCAAGGGCGCGATCATGACTTGCACTCGCCCGGGCCTCGGCCAACAAGGCCTCGACATCCACATCATTTTCATCAGCGTTTGCAGAACTGTTTTCATTCTGATTCTTGCCGCTGCCGTTTTCTTCACCGTTTGCATTCTTGGCGAAGCTGCTGTTGTTGTTATTCTGGTCTCGAAGATTGAAGCTCAATTTGTCGGAGTCCGGATCCAGTCCGGCGTTTGCCAGTGCACGTTCAAGGGAACGGGCATCTGCTTTGAGAAGCTCAAGAGTCTCGGGACGTTCGACGAGTACGCTTGCGGTAACAACACCATCCTTCGTGACATCAAGTTTGATATCCACACGTCCCAATTCCGATGGATTTAGTCGAATACTGATTTTGTCCGTGCCGTTTTGAACGGCTTTGGCAATGTGCATTGCAACCTGCGCCTGAGGAGGCTGTGGGGTTGCGGGTGGAGGAGGAGCCGTTGGTTTCGCAGCATTTGCCATCTGGGTATTTGTTGCTGCGCCAACTTCAGCGATTGCTGCAGAAGGTGTTGCCGCGGAAGAACTGCCCATGGCATTGCCCGGGGCTTCAATGCCCGCAGCTGCAGCCGGCATGGCTGCCTGAGCGGCCCTGGCGGCACCCTGACCTGTTGCTGTTTGCGCGGTCAGCTGTGCCAGCGTGTTTGCAGCTCGCTCACTCATGGACATTTGTCCTGTGGGGTCCATGTTGGCAGTAGCGTTGGGACTCTGCACCGGCTGTACAGATTGATTGGGTATCTTTGGTGCTTTTTCAGCGCCATCAGCGAGTTGAGTTGATTGCTGCAAGCCTTCGTTGTCCGGCATACGGACCGGTCCTGATTGTTTGTTCTGACCTGCTTGCGCCGCTGTCTGAAGACCAGCCTCCATCGCGCCGCTGGCTTGTGTTGCAGCCATCTGGTTTACCGCGCCGGCATTACTATTGGCAGCCGGGGCAACCATGAAACGGGCGTGAATCTTATCTGCAGCAGCTTCTTCAACAAGGGCCTGGGCAATTTGCATATCGGTCAAACGCGTATCCGGACCAACAACAATTTTGGCATCCTTGATCAGGGGTGATTCAGTTGTCACCTGTTCAATTTTGTCTTTGCCAGGGACTTGCTTATTATCTTTCGCGTCTGCGACAGTGTTTCTGACTTGAGGGGCATTGTTCTGGACGACAGTCTGCGACGCTATCTGGACTTCTTCACTGGGATCAGCCAGATCAGCCTTGAAAGCGATTTCCTGCGCCTGTTCAGAAACTTCAGCAACGACTGCTTCCGGTGTCTTGGCTTCAGTCGACAGATTAACCGGACCTGCTGCAACTGCGGCGCCAGGAACATCGGATTTTTCACTAACTTCTTTTGGACCACGGACTTTGGCATTGTTGTTCACAGATGCGGCATTATTCATAGATGCTGCCTGTCCGGCTTTGTGAGCCATCTCCAGTGCGGCAACAATACCACTGGCCTCATCAGATACGACTTCTTCGAGGACGTCATTAGCAGCGAGGCCGATGGCGGTCTCTTCACCTGACTCAGATTCAAGAACTTCCTGGCTGTCATCTTTGGAATTTGCAGGCTTGCTTTCGCTGGTTTCAGTCTCCTGGGCATCTTCAGTGTCAGCGACCTCTCCATGCTCTTCTGTTTCTGAACGATCCAGCCGTTCAGGTTTTTCAGCCCGGGCGTCTGCTTGCTCGTCTTGCTTCAATGCGTGAACGCGTGCGTCATCTTCACGCATTGCATCCCTGTGACTCATTACGTCATTCAGGTGTTTGGCAAACGCATCCTTTTGTGACGTCAGGTCCGCTTGTGGGACTTTTGCCGTTGATGCGGTCGAACCAAGAAGATCAAGGATTTGCATTCGATAACCTCTAACGAAAATATTTACCCAATTCGGGCAAAGACTAAAAATTGTTCACAACCGTTAAAGCAAACACCGGGCCAGTTTTTAGATTCGAGTTAAGGTATTGAAAATACATAATAAAAATTTATTGTAGGCAAATGGCAGGGACGGGATATTTTGCCCATTCAGCAATAACTCCCCTGTTGACCGCGTCAATATTGCCGGATGACGGGCTACAGAAAATGCATTCCTTTGCCGCCCTTTAGGTTTCGTTAAGCAAGATAGTGTGGACTGAGTCTGCAGGTAGTCACCTTGGAGATAGCTCCGGAATACGAGTGCCGTGAATAATTACCGAGGTGGGACATCCAGGGATGATTCCGCCACATGATTGAGTCAAAGGAAGAAGAATATGTCGAGTTTTGAAGATGGGGCCAAAGCCTATGAATCAGAAGATTATGAGAAGGCTCTGGAAATCTGGACAAAAACAGCCGAAGCAGGGGACCTTGAATCCAAGTACTATCTCGGGCTGATGTACGCCAACGCCAGCGGTGTTGAGCAGGACTTTGCAAAAGCGTTGGAATTGTTCTCTCCTGCTGCTGAAGACGGTTTTGTGGAAGCTGAATACAGTATGGGTGTTTTGCATCACGTCGGATTGGGGATGGAACCGGATAATGCAGAGGCCGCTTATTGGTATTCAAAAGCGGCGGATAAAGGACATCCACAGGCTCAGTGTAATCTGGCAGGGCTTTATGAAACGGGAGAAGGTGTCACCCGTGACTATGTTAAAGCTGTGGAATACTATCGTCAGTCTGCCGAACAGGGGTATGTGGTTGCTGTCTTTAATCTGGGTGTGATGTGGGAAAACGGCATTGGTTTGCCTGCCGATTTGCAAAAAGCTACCCATTTCTATCAGTTGGCGGCCGAAGCAGGTCTGGCAGCCGCACAATATAATCTGGGTGCCATCACTGAAAGAGACGCCGGAGAAGGTGGCAACATGGACCAGGCGCGTTATTGGTATGGCAAGGCGGCGGAACAGGGACATGCTGACGCCAAAATCCAGCTGGACTTGTTACGAAAGAAATAGCTCACAGAGCCTGTTATTTTCGATCCAAATCGAAGGGCGGTCTTTTGGGGTCGCCTTAAACTTCAGACAAAGTCCTGGCCAAAGGCCGGGACTTTTTATTGATTAAACTGTGCCTCTAATAGTCAGGCCAACGGTTTACTTGCCGTTCATGATGATTCAGCAATCGGAGTTTCGGGCGTCACGAGGGCGATGTTGATTGCTTTGGGATCAACGATACAAGCTTCGCGGCACATTGCGCAGCCCACGCACAGTTCCTGATCAATAACAGGCCTTGTACCGCCGTCCCACGACAAGGCATCAGGTACCGGGCATGATCCAGCGCAGGCACCGCATTCAGGTCCGGCATAGGGAAGGCAAGTAGCCTCGTTGATAGTGATGATGGCGAGTTTGGTGAGGTCAGGCGGTGCATCATCTTCCGCATCACCGAAATCGGTTGAACCTGGCAGCGCAGATAGGGTCAAAGCCCTTGGCTCACAGACTGTAACGCATGGCCAGTCCGCACAGAGGTGACAGCCGCGTGAAGTTAAATCCAGTGCGGGCGTACCTTGCGCCATGATACCGACGTGGGAGCCCAGTTTGAAAATGACGTCGTGCGGGCAGGCGTCGATACAAAGATCACACCGCGTGCAGGCTTGCAGAAACGCTGGTTCAGTCAGGGCGAAAGGGGGGCGGATCCAGCTAACGTCAACATCTTGTTGTTTGATTCCCGCGACCTCGACCACGACTTCCGCAGCCTTGCTGGCCCCGAACCTCAGGAATTCCCGTCTTTTCAAGACGGCGTCTCCTTGCCTTGATGTTCACGGATTTTTCCGGTCAAGGCGCGGCGGCGCTGCACAAGGCCAAATCCGATCAGAAAAACAAATAATGCCCCTACCGCTATCCCAATAGGGCCAATGGTATCCGGAATGCCAATACGTAAAGGGAAATCAATCTGATGTACTTTATCGTCGACATTGAATTCGGCGGTAACGATGTAATCCCCCGCTGGACCAAACACGACACCCTGGCGAAAGACAGCATCATCCAGCGACTGAACGCCAATCGTTTCCATATGGTCTTCGACGCCGAACCAGGATTTCCAGGAATCCAGACGGACGAGGAATTTAACTTTCCCGGGATAGGGCTTGCCACTGCCAAGATGGGCTGCATAAAAATTGATCCGGCCTTGCGATTGCGGGCGAGGGATATCGGGAAAAACCATGTAGGTCAGGGCATAACCACCAGCCTGTGTTTCAACGGTCACGGAAGGCGGCGTGTTGGAGTCTTCATTCAAACTGTATCCAGGCCTGCCCAGTACATGATGGGCAAGAGGGCTTTGCAAAGGCATAAACATGCCTAGACCCACTAGAAGGGCCATCAATCCCAAGCCTGCGTTACCCTTCATATTTTTTCTCCAAATTCGGGATATTATTGCGGTAGTTACGCCCCAGATGTCCTGGTCCCTGTTCTGGAACATCAACAGGGCGGATATCAAAAGTCAGCGCGTCCGTCGGGCAAATCGCGATACAAGCCGTACAATTGTTGCACTCCTGGCCAAAATTATCCCGCATGGGGTTGAGCTCAAACTCACAGACAGCTGTGCATTTTTCACAATCGTTGCAGGTCTCGACGATCCGGCGGATGCGCAACAATCTGTACCGTCCGATCAGAGAATAAAGTGCGCCGCCTGGACAGATATATCGGCAAAACCCGCGTCGCGCGACCAACAAATCAAACAACAATGTACCGAAAAAAATTGCTGAACCAACACCGAAGCCACCTAATGCAACGGCGTAGTATAGTTCGCGTCCGATGATGGCTGGCGGATAGATTCCGGCGACGAGGCTGGCACCGCTGATCGACGACAAGACCAGTCCAACCGCCAGAACAAGGTATTTCAAACGCCGGTCGAAGTGCCAATGTGCTGGCAATATCGTTGGATTAATACCCGCCCAGCGCAACCATGCGGCCAGACTGGAATTGAGCTCGTAAATAAAAGTGGCGGGACAAATCCAGCCACAAAAGACCCGTCCGAATAGCAGTGTGACGATTAAGGGAATCATGGCTGTCAAGGCAAAGGGCCAATGGATTAACCACCCGGCGACGCTTTGGCCCAGCACAGCAAGCGGGTCGGAAATCTTCAGTCCCCAAAAAGTACCTGACCAGGTGTTGCCCTTGATGGCATCAAGGTCCTCGGCCGGATTATCAACAAACGGCGCTGTGACAAATTCCATGGCGTCGTATATTTGTTTCTCTGATGCTGCCAGCAGATCATAGGCGTGCGCCGCCCTGTAGGTTTGATACAAATGCAGGTACGGGATCAGGATCAGCATCGCCATTACTGTGCCAAGTGTCAGCCAGCGCAGCTTGTTCAGGTGACGCCACAAGCCAAATGGCTTTCGTGTGGCCATTTCGGTTGGTGTTGCCGTCTGGTCAGCCATGGTCAGGCATTACCCTGATCGCCTGGGGTAACTGGATACAGGATCGTTCGCACAATCCACAACCAACACAGGCGTCCAGAACATGTGGTTGTTCAAGCATGCCGACCCGGATCGCCACATCCGGCAGAGGGCAGGCGCGATAACAAACGCCGCAGGTTTTGCCCTGGAATGATAAACACAGGCTTTCATCGACAACGGCGTGGCCCATTTTGACTTCATCAAGAATGGTTTCCACCTTGCGTTCAATCTTCTGAATGGCACCCGTCGGACAGACGTCTCCACATTTCATACAAAGAACACAGGCTTTTTCGCGTGGCGTGATATAAGGCGTGTCGGTTGACCGCAAACCGTTCTCGAAACCGAAATATTTGATGCAACGGTTGGGGCAGGCCTCACCACATTGCCCACAACGAATGCAGCGGGCGAGAAAGTCATCTTCGTCCAGGGCTCCCGGCGGTCGTAGATAACGCTGACTGGCGTAGTTCGCAGCATCCGTTTCCGCAGGCAGAACTGTGGCGACGGCACCTGAACCCATAACGCTGAGAAATGTTCGACGTCTCATCATTTTCACCAGTCAGTCCAGTGAGCAGGAGTGCTCACTGGATCAGGGCGTATATCGGATCAAATTTTTTCGATCCGGCAAGCGCTTTTCTTGAAATCAACCTGCCCGGAAACAGGATCCCAAACACGACTTGTGATTCCGTTTGCCAGCCATTTGTTTTTCTTCGGATCGGCGCTGTCAGCCACGGAAAGATTCCAAGGGCCAAACATATATCCACGCGGCACATTGTTGCGCGCCGGTTTGACCATGCTGTTGGTGCCAACCTGGGCTTTCGCCTCAAGAGAGCCCCGACGGGTGATGACGCGCACCCATTCGCCGTCATTGATGCCGAGATCCTTTGCATCTTCTTCATGCATCTCGACATACATTTCAGGCACCAGTCGCCGTGTCGTCGGACTACGGTTTGATTTGGCAGTATGAAAGTGCTCATAAACCACTCCCAGACCCATCCAATAGGGGTACTTGTCCTTGGGGACTTCCTGCCACTTCTTGCCACGGTGCTCTTCGTCCGGGAGGTCAGGTGTTAACCCCTTGTCGCGGGCTTCGGTGATCAGGTCAATATTGTCGATCGAATAGTGGCCTTCTTCGGTTCCGAAACGCATTAATTCTTTTGTCAGTCTTTCACGGTCGGAATAATCCTGCTTGCAAGTCTTCATATGGACCTTGCCGTCGCTGGTGCGGAAATATCCATATGGTTTGTTGGCCCAGTCACCTTCCTGCAACATGAAGCGACGTTTGATGCCGCCATTTTGTGCAGTTTGGTAGGTTGGTGCTGGCCACTGGATACCGCGCAATTCTTCCAGTTGTTCATAAGGTGACATTTCGTCGAGCTTTTCGACTTCAAGAATGCCTGTCAAATC
>Ga0233449_1000917_pt1 | contig 29959 bp, 33 predicted proteins | sample SI_124_October20_FD_183012 | JGI IMG/M metagenome (GOLD analysis project Ga0233449, IMG submission 183012) | Seawater microbial communities from Saanich Inlet, British Columbia, Canada - SI_124_October2016_200_MG | ecosystem: Environmental > Aquatic > Marine > Inlet | place: Canada: British... | reverse complement strand
AATCGGCACTTAAATCTATCACCTTAACGCTGCTTTTAATGGCGCTCGCGTAGTCTTCGGGTTGTTCAATGATCATTTCATCAATAAAACCGTGACCTGTTTCATGGAGTATACCTTTTATGATACGCTGTGATGTAGCATGTGGAAGCGCGCAGAATATAACATCAAGATCCAGTCCGCCCCATTCAACATCAGAAATAGCGATTAGATCCGGTAGCCCCTCACCACCAAGATGAGGGAAAACAGCTTCAACAGGCTGTCCAGCCTTTCGGTCAGCAGTGATCAGAACTATTTCCACATTAGGATGACGCAGGAGCAGGCGAATTAATTCAGCACCAGTATAGCCACTGGCTCCTAAAATTGCCGCCCGGATTTTTTTTTGTCCATTATCTGATGCTGTCATAACTTGATCTTTCGCTTCATCTGAAAATCATATAAACCTAATTTTATGCTAGAACAATAAATTTTACCAATTGAAATTACAGAATAATTTTTTCTTATGATTTAATGCATCAATTTCAATGTATCTAAATTTAGCATCAGGTGCATATAAGCATATCTTTAACATGCACTGCTCAACATTTAATAGTTAACAATAAATTAACCAATCTATAATAATTTCATAGGTTAAATCTTAAGGGTAAAATAAACATAATTATAGGCTATCAGGGGATAAGGCTGTTCCTGTTATCCTGCGCTTTGCAAGAGTTTCCAACGCATTGGTCAAAATAATATTCTTCTAAAAATACATATAAATTAAAAAAGCACCGGTGAATTTTACTTCACCGATGCTCAAATAGACTAAATATCAATGGTGATTCTTTACTGCCCTACCGCCTCGCGAATGGCTTTGTTGGCTTCTACATCAATAAACTCATCAATTTCTATATAATAATTATCAGGGTCGTACCCTATAACTATATCAATCAGGTTATTTCCGTCAGCGTCAGCCTCATGATAAAGCTCTTCTGTTCGAAGCGTGAATGTCGGCTCATCCTTTAGATGATCAAACCAAGCTTGTGAATTGCTGGTCAGGAAGCCAACGTTAACGGCCTTTTCATGACTAGCAGGATGAATACCCCGCCCGTCAAGAACAAGTCCGATATAGCCTGTACGTGATGACGTATAAATATCTGAAAATGGTTGCTGCACAATCATTTCAAGTCCCATCACATCACGGTAGAAGTCTGCCGCTTCCTTGGCATCTTTATGATAAAGCCAATAAATGCTCGCTTTAAAACCAAGATCAGCCGGACGGGGGCTCGCGCTCCCTGCTTCAACATAAAGATTTTCACTTGCCGAAAGCAGCGGGATAAATTTTACATTTTCATCGTGCGGTGCAAAATATTCAAATTCAAGGATATAACCGCCGGGATCCGTTACAAGAAAGCCATTATGCGGGCTATCACCAAGCACACGTGGCGGGTTTCTGATATCCATATCCTGCGACGCGGCATAATCATACCATGCATCAATTTGATCGGTAAGAAGCGCAATGGCTATGGTTTTTGGCTCATCGGCTGAATGCATTCCTCTGCCAGAGCCATCATCATTAACAAGGGTAATGAACGTTGTTGGTGATGTTTGATAAATTATCGCAAAGCCAGGAAATTCAAAGACATTTTTAAAACCCAGTTTGGTGCCATAAAAATCAACCGCCTCATCATAATCTTTATAATAAAGGAAGGCATTGTTGCCGATAATGTCTCTTGTCGCCTCTGTTACATCATCCATTGTTGGCTCCTCTGATGTAGACGCGCCATTATCTGAGCACGCGCTTATCAGTGAAAATGACACGATGGCCAAAAATTTTAGTATCCCATTAAATCTCATTATTCTCTCCCGTAAATATATTTATAGTTCACACTTATCACATGCTGAAATAATAGCAATAACTTCATCAAGATCATCGGTTACCTTAACCAGGTCAAGATCTTCAACATCAATTGTGCTGTGTTTAATCAGACTTTTCTCAACGAACGGTCCTAACGCCTGCCAATAATCGCTTCCAACTAAAATCACCGGAAAATCACTGATGGTTTCTGTTTGGATCAGTGTGAGTGTTTCAAACATCTCGTCCAGTGTACCAAAACCGCCCGGCAATAAAACAAAAGCCGTTGAATATTTCACCAGCATCACTTTTCGGATGAAAAAATAATCAAAGGAAATTTTGATGTCGGCATAAGAATTTAATATTTGCTCACGGGGCAGGACTATATTACAGCCTATGGATTTAGCCCCAACCTCGTGGGCGCCGCGGTTGGCCGCTTCCATAACCCCCGGCCCGCCACCGGTCATAACGGCATAACCCGCCTGCCCTAATCTTTTGCCCACTTCTCTGGCAAGATCGTAATACTCATCACCCTCTTTAAAGCGTGCTGATCCAAATACCGTTACGCAGGGGCCAACGGTGCGAAGTCTTCGAAAGCCATTCCAAAAATCCCAGATAATTTCAAATATCCGCCCCATATCGCGAAGCCGACTATGGGCACCGGTGAGGAAGCTCTCATTTTTACATTTTTTATTATTCATTTTTATCCGCTGAACTTGTCATCATAATTGACACATCTAATGTTAATATAGTAGCTTTCAATTCAATTCATATAAAAATCTGGCAGGAATAATTCTCATGAAATTAAGCGCCCTAAAATACATCATCGCCATCTCATTAATACCAACCATAGCGTTTGCACAGCTCGTTAAAAAAGACAGCACAGCAGAGCGTAACTATTTTAACGATGACGGCACCATGCGTATCGCTATTACCACGCAGTCTCAACGCCCGGGTTCCGGTGGGGGTAACAATGCGCTCGACGGACCAGAAGTTATGGCAGAGGGCGGCATTCAGGACCTGCTTAGAAGCATGAATGCGACGGTTCGCATGTCAGACGCCGTTCTTTCCGAACGTGAACAAACCGAATATGGTAACTGGCGCAAAATGGGTTATGCTAACGGGCGACTTGCCGACAATGTCATGCAAAATGAAGCTGACGGCTATTTTACTGTTGGCTTTCTTGCCAGCTGCCCTTCATCGCTTGGTATGCTTGGTGGCTTACAACAGTCGTTAACTTCCACCGACACATCAGCGGTCAGCATTTTATGGCTTGATGCTCATGCCGATTATAACACACCGGAAACCACCCGCAGCGGATCAATGGGCGGTATGCCGCTTGCTATTGCCAATGGTCTTGCCCTGCAACAGGTAAGACGCGATTCAAAGATTGAACCGCCACTGCCAAATAGCCACATTGTAACGGCTGGCCTTCGCGATGTTGATCCAATGGAACAACACCTACTTGATAAAGCGCGCATTCAGAATATCAGCGTCGAGGATATCCGCGACCTGACCCAGAATGTCTATGACCAGATGGACGCGCTTAGCGCCGTTTCCGATAAAATCTATGTCCACATTGATCTTGATATTTTGGATGCGTCGGAAATGCCTTACCATAACTATCCAACGGAAAACGGACCAACCAGCTATGAGCTAGCCGCATTGTTTAAAGAAATTTTCACAAAATATCCAAAAGCAGCTGCGATTGGTTTTGCGTCCATTCCGTCGCGTGACCCTGAAAATATTGGTCTAAACGCCGTTAACCGCATGGTGGTCGGCGCGGTAGAAGGCATTAAAATCCGCGAAGGAAAATAATTGCCTCACTGCATTATTGAATATACTGCAAACGCGGATATAGACATAAAAAACCTGATCGACGTTGCCTTTGAAAGCGTCGATCAGTCCGGACTATTTGACCGCAGCGCCATTAAAGCGCGCGCCATCCGTTATGAACATTATAAATCCGGCCAGAGCCGCGATGATTACATCCATATCACGATAAAAATCCTTTCCGGGCGAAATGCTGCGCAAAAGAAACATTTAAGTGATGTGGTGCTGGAAAAAGTAGCGCCCCATATTGCAAACATCAAAAGCCTAACGGTCGATATTGTGGATATGGATAGAGCGAGTTATGGCAAATTGTTAAATAACGACTGATTAATTAAGTAAAAGGAAACATTGTGGCAAAAAATATATCAACCTTCTTTATGTTTTTAGGACAGGCTGAAGAAGCCATGAATTTATACATGTCGGCATTTGATAATTCAGAAATCACCTCAATAGCCAAATATGGCCCGGATGGCCCCGGTGCCGAGGGCACCGTCATGCGGGCAGATTTCACTTTAAACGGAAAAGAATATATCTGCATTGATAGTCCAGCCGTGCATGAGTTTAGCTTTACCCCGTCCATGTCGCTATTCGTTGAATGCGAAGACAACGCTGAAATTGATAAGCTTTGTGAAAAACTTTCCCAAGGCGGTGAATATTTAATGCCGCCAGACAATTACGGTTTTAGCACCAAATTCGCCTGGCTTAATGATAAGTTCGGCGTTTCATGGCAATTAAATCTAGCCTGATTAGGTAAAACGTGATTTGGTACGGTTAGCGAAAGCGACCAGCGAAAGCATTACCGGCACTTCAACAAGCACCCCGACGACAGTCGCAAGTGCCGCGCCACTTTCCAGACCGAAAACACTAATCGCCACAGCAACGGCGAGTTCAAAAAAGTTTGATGTGCCGATCATTGCCGCTGGTGCAGCAACATTATGTGGCACTTTCCAAAGATAGGCCCAACCATAGGCGATCGCGAAAATTCCATATGTCTGAATGATAAGCGGGATTGCAATCAAACCAATGATCATCGGCTTTTCCAGTATGGTTTCGCCCTGAAGACCGAACAGGATCACTATCGTTGCCAGAAGCCCCATGATCGAACATGGCTCAAGCGCTTTGGTAAAACGGTTTAAGGCACTATCATCACCATTATTGACCAAAAGCCGGCGGGCCATATAACCCGCAAGCAGCGGGATAACCACATATAATCCGACTGAAAGAAGTAGTGTTTGCCAGGGCACAACAATATCCGTTACACCAAGCAGAAAAGCGGCTATTGGAGCAAAGGCAAAAATCATAATCAGGTCATTAATAGAAACCTGAACCAGAGTATACCCGGCATCACCGCGCGTAAGCTGGCTCCATACAAAAACCATAGCCGTGCACGGTGCCACGCCAAGCAGGATCATACCAGCAATATATTCTTTTGCGTCTTGCGGGTTTACCCAGCCAACATATAGATATTCGAAGAATAAAACGCCGATTGCTGCCATGGAAAACGGCTTGATCAGCCAGTTGATAACCAAAGTAATAATAAGACCACGTGGTCGCTTTCCAAGGTTCTTCATGCTTGAAAAATCAACTTGAGCCATCATCGGGAAGATCATCACCCAAATAAGAACAGCCACGACCAGATTAACATTGGCATATTCAAGACCTGCTACAAGTTCAAAAAGTGAGGGAAAAATATTGCCAAGCAATATGCCACCTACAATGCAAAGCCCGACCCAGATACTTAAATACCGTCCAAATGCTCCAAGTGGGGAGCCCTCACAACTTTCCATCTAACAGTCCCTATAATTTAACAAATCTTTTGTTTATTGATTTTTGTTTCAATAATGCAATCCGCATCGGCCGCCGTACAGCAATTTTCTGCCATAAAAGTCATTAGGCCATTAATCGCTTCAAGATTGGCATAATATATAATGCTGCGCCCTTGCCGCTTCGAAGTCACCAGACCAGCATTACTTAAGTGCGACAAATGAAATGATAAGGTATTCTGAGGCACGCCAAGTTTTTCACTAAGCACAGTTGCCGCGCATCCAGTACCGCCAAATTCAACGAGCATTTTATATGTTTTGAGCCGTGTTTCCTGTGCCAAAGAGCCAAAGGCCAATATTGCATTATTTATATCCATATATCGAGATATATGGATATAATAGCCACTTGTCAATCTAAATTAAAAATACATATTTTTATAAAGTTACGTCGCGCACATCAAATGGATCGGAATAAATATCCGTGAGCGCTGCATCAGCAAGGTAGGCTTTGGTTTTGGTTTTCTTGACCATGTCCGGGTCACCGCAAAGAAACACCCGCCATCCGCTTAGATCAGGATGATTTTTAAGGGCCATTTCATTTATTGGACCATCTTCGAGCGTTCCAAAATGAACGGTAAGATTATCACATTCTTTTTCCAGCGCCAGAAGCTCACTTCGCATATAAAGCCCCTCTTCATTTACAGCACCAAAATAAAGTTCAATATTACCTTTATGATTATTGTTTTTCGCATCGCGCAAAATCCCCATCATCGGCGCAAGTCCCGTGCCGGTGCCGATCATCAGCATCGACTGGTCTTCTTTGCCCGGCAAATAAAAGCAATCACCGCCCGGGCCAGAAATTTCAACTTCCTTACCCAACAGTTCACTTGAGCAAAGCCAACGGCTAACGATGCCAAATTGATGCTCTTTTACATGTAATTCTAAAATATTATCACTGGGAAGTGAGGCAATTGAATAACTGCGAACCGCGCCTTCAGGACCTCTTATATTTAGAAACTGTCCCGGTTTATATAAAAAATCGCCGTAAGGTTTAATGAAAATCTGACTGACGTGACCTGATTTTTGGATCATCTCAGTCACAAGGGCTTCTTCAAAAATATCATTTGCTGCAGCGGACTGGATTACCATGCCATCATTTGGCTTTTGTTGACAGCTCAGGAAATAGCCCTGCTCAACCAGTGTTGATTTTAGTGGATCACGGCTTTTGCTTTCCACTTCATCTTCGGTTTTAAGCACGCAAGTTAGACACGATCCCTTTTTACAGCAATGCTCAATAGGGAGTTCCTGCTCAAGCAGGTTATCGAGTAGGGATTTGCTAGGGTCGCACTTAACGGGCGACCCTTCATAATGAACCGTGACATGCCCTTGCTCACGGTCCTGAGCACTATTATCTTTAGTCAACAATACTTCCATTCAACTTTAATTAAACTAAACGCACTACTCACTATACAAACAAAGTCTTTAAAAAGATTAAAGACCTAACACATCATCATGTGTGCTAGCAGCAATAGCCATTGCTTCACCGACTTCAGCCGCAGGAACACCAAGTTCTTCTAGTGTTGCTTGAAGGTGACCGGCAACGGCAGCAAAATGAGCTTCGTTTATACCGTCAAGACCAGCATGAGCTGCGCGCATGTCTTTTCCTGAATAGTCATTAGGACCGCCAAAAGCTAAGCTGAGAAACTTCTTCTGTTTTTCGCGCTGTGCGTCCATGTCTGTTGTTTCAAAAAAGTGGCTGATACTGTCGTCTGATAGTACTTTTTTATAAAAGACATCAACCGCTGCGTCCACAGCGGCATCGCCACCAATACGTTCATATAAACTGCTCATAAAATTTTCTCCGGATAAGTGATAATAAAAATCAGAAAAACTATAAATCTGAAATTGTTAATTTGCAGTTAATAACAATTATTCTAAAGGAAGGCAAGTACAAATAAACCTATAAATTTCAATAAGTTAGATAAAAAATATATCTTTGAAAAAAAATGATTAAAACGGCTAGAATACAACATTCACCACATTTCAACGGCGCACCTATTTTGAAGGGTGATTTCTGCGCAGGATTACTGGCTTGCTCCCCCGTGTGAAATGCCGAGTTCTTCATCCAGTACTGCATGGACATTTTGTAGGGCTTGCTGCTGCTTGGAGAGGACCAAGATAAAATAGAACTGTTTGGCTCTATTGACGATCAGATCATTGTTAAAGGACTGGTTCTCTTTCATGGCATCAAAATCACAGTGATTACTATACTGATCCGTATCAACGAGATTTCTCATTCGTCGGTCAAATTTGAACATGAGTGGGTATTTTGCATGAAGTTCCAGTCGTACATTACCAAGACTAGTGACTTGTAATTCCAGTCCGTTAAAGGAAAGAGTATATTCCGACAGGGCAATTTTAATATCTTCATTTTCAATAATGGAAAGCTGACCACTGGCAATAAGTTCAGTAAGGGTGGGCAGATAACTTTGCTGATGATTATAGATGTCCGATGCGAAAATAGCCATGCAGTGGCGATCATTCAGAACCGTTTCTGTATCGATGCCTTCAAAAACATCCAGCACCTCATCAATATATTTAGCCGTTGCCTTAAAATTTTCAAGAAGAAGAAATTCTTCAAAATTATCAGCATTAAAACTCAAATTTTGCATCACTTCCGAATGAAGTCGGGATAAATAAGCCCTTTCGGTAACCCGTTCTTCACGGTCATTGTTCCAATCATCAACCTGAAGACCAATAAAAATACCGACAACAACAATCATAATTTCAATGATTACCTGAGACAAGTCTTGGCGTTTTAAGGCAGAGGCGATGCGGCGTATGATCATAATCCGGGCTCCTCATGAGTTATAGAGAGTTCGTTATCGAGTTCGGTGTGGATAGTCAGGGTTGCGGGTAGGATAAATGACTATCATCCAACCGCCCGCTCCACTGCTTTTTGTGCGTGGATTGCTGTGGTGTCCAGAAGCGGGACTTCGGTTTCATCTTGTTTCACCAGCATGCCAATTTCAGTGCAGCCGAGGATCACGGCTTCGGCGCCCTGCGCCCCGAGCTGTTTTATAATGCGCAGATATTCAGCTATTGACGCCCGCACAATTTTGCCGTGGACAAGTTCATTATAAATAACGTCATGGACTATTTTGCGGTCGGCCTCATTTGGTGTAATGACGTTAATACCGTGTTTATCTTTTAATCTGCCCTTATAAAAATCGCGCTCCATAGTGAAGCCCGTGCCGAGAAGGCCGACGGTTTTGATACCTTTTTCCTTAATCACTTCAGCCGTTGCGTCGGCAATGTGAAGGATGGGAATAGTGATGTGCTTTTCAATTTCTGGAATCGCTTCATGCATGGTGTTAGTACAAATCAGCATAAAATCAGCACCAGCGGCTTCGATCGCCTTTGATGCTTGTGATAAAATGGCTTCATTCCCAGCGAAATCACCGGAATGCTGACGCTCTTCAATTGGGGCAAAGTCGACGCTATACATAACGATTTCTGCGCTATGATGGCCGCCAAGGGCTGCTTTTACGCCCTGATTTATGTCGCGGTAATATAGCGCTGAGCTTTCCCAGCTCATACCACCTAGAAGTCCGATTGTTTTCATGAATTTTATGCCATTTCAGAATGAGTGAAGTTGAAGAAAGCAGTTGGGCCCATATCGCCTTGACGCATATAGGTATCAATATTGCCCAGATGATAGGCATAATGGCCATATAAAGCCCACAGAAAGCCCATTACACTATATTCACAGCCTTGGAACCAAACGGTTTTTGATAGCTGTTCCGGGCTTAATTCTCGAAGGCGCGCCATGCTTTCAAGGTGAAGTTCACGGCCAAGGGCAATAAAGTCACCTTTAAAGAGTTTATTGGATAATTTTTTGTTGGTTGGAATTGGAATTTCCATAACGTCTTCCATCTCTACTAGAGAGCGGATAAAGCCGTCCTCGCTGGTCGTCAGATGAACATAAAGCGATTTTATAGTCACATCATCAAGCCGGTCGCCAAAGCTGACGCCGGGACCTTCAATTGGTTTCCAATCATATTTATCTTCAGGCGTTTTACGAACATATGTTTCAACAAAATCAAAAAGACGGTCAAACATAATGAGAAAGCGGTCGAACTCGGACATAGGCATAATGGCCATTTATTTATCTCCTGAAAAAACGAGTAAATTAAACATGCTTATCACTATTTCATAATAACAACCATTTGCAAGAAAATAAGCTTAGGCGGTTTAAGTTTTAAACATGATGGCCCAATTTAAACCGTACATCATGGGCATGATGACGATTGAAAATCCGGATAGCGCGCCTAGCGTGGGCATTATCACGCACATGGACCCACATAGCGAGCCCGCCACGACTTATTTGATCATCAATCTGATCCTTATGGCGTTTTTTAATCAGCAGCATGATCAGATAACCAATCAAGCTGCCGATACATCCTGTAAGAATAGCCATAAGAAGAGTATTTATAGTACTCAGACCGTTTGATGCACCGAATATAGTAACGGAAAAAGCACCGGCCAGAAATGGTGCGGCAAGTAGTACACCCTGTGCATCACCCCATGAGGCATTATCAAGCGGGAAACTTCGAGGCGTTTCAGGATCATTTGAAGTAGCGTATATATCATCAACCTGATGGCCAAGTGCCCTCTCGACCTGCCCGAGTGGCGGCATGATCGATATTTCACTTCTATCAAACCCTTTGCCCTCAAGTTCATCGATTGTTTCCAGCATTTCTTCTTCATCATTGAAGAGTGCTACTACCTCACGTATGGCCATTTTATGTCTCCTGACTTATTCTAAGTTTCCCCTTTATTTGCTCCCAATATTTTTTAAGTGTAAGACTCACCACTATACCTGAAAACGACCTGTTTTTCCAGTGCACAAAAAAGCCCGAAAGACGAAAACATCATCTTCCGGGCAACTATTTAATATGTTTAGGTTATTTTAATTTTTGTTCGAAAAATAGCATGGTTTGCGCCCATGCTTCTTTGGCTGACTTCTCATCGTAGCGTGCTTCATTGCTATCATTATTAAAGGCATGCTGAGCGTCCCACCATATCTTTAAGTCATACTCTTTACGAGCCGCTTCAAGGTCGGCTCTATACTGCGGAATAAAGGCCATCTGACGGCTATCCATTTCGGCGTAATGCATCATCATCGGCACTTTAATTTTCGGCACGTCTTCTGCCGATGGCCGCCCACCATAATAAACCACCGCCGCACTAAGGTTATCAGAACCAACGGCCATACGGCCTGACATTGAACCACCCCAACAAAAACCGACCGTTCCAACTTTACCCGTTGATCTATCAAGGCCGTTTAAATGATCAATGGCAGCCAGATAAACCTGCCGTGCTTCTTCCGCATCAAGCTGGCCGATCATTTCACGGCCCTCGTCATCGTCCTTGGCCCTTCGCCCTAAAAGCGACACCGCGTCCGGTGCAAGAACTAAATATCCTTCGAGTGCAACACGGCGAGCCACATCCATAATATGACCATTAAGACCACGATTTTCATGGATCACGACCACACCCGGCATTTTACCTTCGACGCCTTTTGGATAGACACCGTAGGCATAAACTTCCTTATCGCCGACTTTTAAAGTCACGTCCAAAGTATTAAGCCGGTCATCATCCGGTGCTATTTGCTGCGCTTCAGCTTTATTTTCAAGCATCGGCAAAATACTATTTGCCGTTACCATGCCACCCACCATCAGCGATAGGTTTTTCATAAACTTGCGGCGGTTACCATCGCCGTGAGTGAAATCGTGATAAAGGTTAATCACATCCTGGGTAATTACACTTTTGTCAACTTCTGTATCAGTATTTGTCATAGTCTATTCCCTGTATATTTTATGTTATAACTATACTTTATACGCTTAATCCTTATAAACCCTGCCTTCTTTCATAACGAAAGTGATATTTTCGATATCTTTAATATTTTCAAGCGGGTTACCCGTTACGGCAATGATATCGGCAAACTTGCCTTTTTCAATTGTGCCAAGTGTATCCGACTTATCCAGAAGATCAGCGGTATTAACCGTTGTCATCTTCAGGGCATCTGCACTCGATATTCCAATTTTAACAAAACGTTCAATTTCGCGGTAGTTTTTGCCGTGTGGTGCGACCCCGGCGTCGGTCCCCGTGGCTATTGGAACTCCCATTTCATAAGCCTTCATGATCTGACGCGGATTTTTATCCAGTGTCTTTTGCATCCGCTTGGCGCGCGCCGGATCAGTGGACGGATTATTCACTCGCGCTTCGAGCATATCCATAACCGAAAATGTCGGAATATAATATACGTGGTCTCTGACCATCCGCTCCATTGCTTCTGTACTGAGGTGAGAGCCGTGTTCAATGGACTTAACACCATAATCAAGCACCATATTACCGCTGGCAGTCGGGTGAGAATGGGCCGCTACGGGAATTTCGTACTTCTTTGCCACTTCGGTCACGGCTTCTATTTCATCAGGAAAGAACATTGGCGCCGCATCTTCGTGGGCGCAGGGCTGTGTTCCGCTGCATGATGAATATATTTTAATCCAGTCAGCACCGCCGGTGATCATATCACGGGTGGTTTTTCGGCAGCTTTCGACGCTGTTACATTCTTTACCGTTTTCCCGTCCGCCGACACCGATAATGTTTCCTGCCGAATAAATGCGCGGGCCAATAATATCCCCATCATTAATGGCATCACGAAGCTTAAAAATGCTGTCATCTGACGCACCTAGATCACGAACCGTGGTAAAACCAGCCATTAGCGTCACATATGAATTTTTAACACCTGCAAGTACATGATCAGCCGGATTTCCGCTACTATTGGCCAAATGCACATGCATATCCATCATTCCCGCCATGACAAATTTATCGGAAAGATCAATGATCGTCACATCGCCGTCCGCATCATTTATATATGAAGCGCGAACATCGGTTATTTTACCATCTTCAACGAAAATAGATTGTTCAGATAACGGCTCCTGCCCGGCAACATTTAGAAGGGTGCCAGCGTGAATAATAGTAATTTTTCTATTCTCTTCATCTTGCGCAAATGAAGAAACAGAAAAAAGTGATATTAAAATTACATAAAAAATAAACTTCATAATCAGTCCTTATAAACCTTTCCGTCTTTCATAACGAAAGTAACATTTTCGATAACTTCTATAGTCTCCAGCGGGTTACCGTCCATGGCAATGATATCGGCAATTTTCCCTGCTTCAACGCTTCCCAGCGTATCTGAAAACCCGAGTAGCTCCGCACTATTAACCGTGGCCATTTTAAGGGCATCATTATTTGGGATGCCGGAACGAACAAAATATTCAACTTCACGGTAATTGGTGCCAGCATTTCTTCCGTCACCATCAGTACCCGTAGCAATTTTTACGCCCTTTTCATAAGCTTTTATTACGGTCTCAGGATGACGTGTTACGAATTTCATATTATGTTCGGCATAAATCGGGTCCGTATCAGGATTGGTTGCGGCCCTCTCCGTTTCATCAAGGTTAGACATTGTCGGCACATAATAAACACCGTCCCTGACCATAATATCCATCGCTTCTTCATTCATAAAGGTTCCGTGTTCAAGCGATGTTATGCCAAATTTCAAGGCTTGCAGCGCACTATCACGCGGGTGGGAATGAACCGCCACCGGGATTTCATATTTCCTTGCCACATCAGTAATAGTTTTAAATTCATCATCAAAAAAGATCGGTGCACCGTCTTCGTTTGAGCAAAGCTGTCCACCACGGCAGGATGAGCGAATTTTAATCCATTTCGCCCCTTCCGTGATCATATCACGGGTGGTTTTACGGCAGCTTTCAACACCATTACATTCGCGGCCATTGTCGCGGTTACCGACACCAATTATTATCCCGCCAGGAATAATGCGCGGCCCCATAATATCACCTTTATCAATGCCTTCGATAATTTTGTAGAGCGTGTCATCACGTGCGCCGAGATCACGCACGGTGGTAAATCCAGCCATCAATACTTTACGGCTGTTTATAACCCCCATCAAGGCGTGATCAGCGGCATTGGCAGACGGATTATTCAAATCCCCTTCAGCCATATGAATATGAACATCCATCATTGCTGCCATGACAAATTTATCTTTAAGATCAACGATAGTAACATCCGCGTCCATATCACCGGAAATATAAGACGGCACCACATCGGTAATTTTCCCGTCTTCAACAATAATTGATTGTTCGCTCAAGGTTTCACCGCCCGCAACAGGCAAAAGAGTGCCCGCATGAATGATTGTAATTTCGCGCGGCACTTCTTCCTGCGCTACTGCTGTAAATGAGAATAACGATATTAAAGCTGCATATAGTATAAATTTCATATTTTAATCCTTGTAAACCCTGCCGTCTTTCATGACGAACACGATGTTTTCGATATCTTTTATTTCTGTCAGTGGATTACCGCTAACCGCAATAATATCAGCGATCTTGCCCACTTCGATAGTGCCAAGTTCATCAGATTTATCGATAAGGTCGGCGCTATTTATAGTGCCTGCCTTAAGGGCATCGGCGTTCGTCATGCCAAGCTCAACAAAGCGTTCCACTTCGCGGTAGTTCTTTCCGTGCGGCACAACACCGGCATCGGTACCGGTCGCGATTTTAACACCTCTTTGGTAAGCTTTAAAAATATTGGGTGGATTATTATCATAAAAGCTTTGATCATGGGCTAGCATCTCAGCCGGTCGGTCACCCTCTTCAAGAACTGTTTCCAGTAAATCCATCACGGCCACAGTCGGCACATAATAAACACCGTCACGGATCATTATATCCATGGCAGCTTCATCAATGAATGATCCGTGCTCGATGGAAGACACGCCGTAACCAAGCACTTGATGTGCGCTGGCTGTCGGATGAGAATGAGCCGCCACTTTAACGTCATATTTTTTAGCCACGTCGGTAATGGCTTTTATTTCATCATCAAAAAACATCGCCGCGCCGTCTTTATTAGAGCAAAGCTGTCCACCGCTACATGATGAATATATTTTAATCCAGTCCGCACCACCAGTAATCATATCACGGGTGGTTTTACGGCAGCTTTCCACGCCGTTACATTCTTTACCGTTTGAGCGCCCGCCAACACCAATAATACTGCCCGCACTTAGCACACGTGGCCCAATGACATCGCCGTCATTAATGGCTTTCCTTAGCTTAAAGATGGTATCGTCAGTGGCCCCAAGGTCGCGAACGGTGGTAAAACCAACCATCAGCGTCTTATACGCGTTTGAAACACCGGCCAGTGCCGCATCGGCGGCGTTTTTACCCGGACCCCGGCTCATGGCAAGATGCACATGCATATCCATCAGTCCGGCCATAACAAATTTATCAGATAGATCAACGATGGTCACGTCCGCATCATCAATTTCGCTTACATATGACGCCGTGACGTCAATTATCTTTCCATCTTCAACAATGATTGACTGTTCGGATAGTGTGTCTTCACCGGCCACCGCCATTAAAGTACCCGCATGAATGATGGTGATTTTACGTGGTTCTTCGGACTGTTCCTGCGCAAACCCGAGCGACACACCGCTTATACTCAAGAATATTATAAAAATAATGTTTTTCATTTCCACTTCCCTATATGTTATGATCATAATAATTAAGCAATCCATGAGCAGAAGCAATTAAATTTTTATTTAATCAATCCATTAAAAGTTGGAATTCAATATCGGCGAATTAACGAAACGAACTTTTGATTACAAAACCATTATGGGACCGTCATTTCTAAATGGCCTCCCTGATAATGATGAATGGCAAAAATTTAAAAAATATATTAATCACGAGCAAACCCTTGCTTTAACAGAGCTATGGTTCGAAAAAGCGAGTAAAACTAATGGAGTTCCTTTAAGAGAGGACTTCAGTTTCGATGAATTTGTTCAATATGGCTCAAACATATATATCGCAAAATTAAAAGAAGACAATCGTTGGCATACGACATTCTGCGGTGGCAGCCTTGTTGATGTGCTTGGCTTTGACGCAACAGGTAAATGCCTTGATGAGTTTGCTACGCCTGAAACATTGAAGTTTTGGGTCGATAATTTAAATATTATGGTTGAACAAGAAACGGTCTACTTGGAATTTTACTCGCTTGAGTTAACAAATAATGAAATTTCCCATAGCCTGACTATATCATTGCCGCTTAAAAGTGACACAGACAGCATCAGTGATACCAGCCTCACACATGAGGTCTTTACCAGCGAAAACCTGTTCCCAGATAGCCTAGAATAGCGTTATGTCACGGCGAATATCCGGTAAGTTCAACATAACCATTGCCGCTAATTACCTGACCTCTTTTTGTGCCTTCAATATCAACGGCCCCTTCCCAATATCTTGGTATAGTATTAAGTTCTTGATTTTTGATCATCGGCTCAATCATCAGTTCAAGATTTTGATCTTCCAATGTAAGTTTCCAACCAGACGGATATCTGCCACCAAGTGGGCTATCCCAATAATCGGTAACTTCAATATTAAGATCATCGGCGGTCAAGCTTGTTTTCTCTCCGTGCGCACTAACGAAACTTCCGGCGCTGAAAGGATGCCTGCTGCCATCCTGATTACGCAGATTATAAAACATCAGATCGCTACCGTCCGATAAATGAAGTGCGTACCAGTCCCAGCCCTGTTGCTCCGGCGCTAAGGCGCTTGTGCCCCATTCCCGGTCAAGCCATGTTAGACCCTCAACCGAGTGCATCTGACCATCAATTTCAAGTGTCCCATTGCTTTTTAGACGCGGTAGGGAATAATAATATGTCGCATTTCCCGGCGCCGCTGATTTCTGACTAAGGCCTTGATCGCCATTAAAAATAACCGGTTTTATAGCCTCAAGTTTTAAATCGAGCTTTATATCACCGTCTGCAGCCTTAATGCTCCAATTATCCACTGACATATTCAGTGTCCAGTCCTCAAGCCAGACCCGCGACCCAGTTGCGCCGGCAAGCCGCCCATCACCGCGTGAATAACGCTGAAAGAAATCAAAATCTTCCCCGTCCACATCCGTCACGGCGAAATGCGCCGCAAAAGCAAGTGGTGTTTTCCATTCTGATCCGGACTTTTCTTTTTCTGTTTCCGGGGCCATTGCAAGGCGGAAGAAAGTAAGTTCATAACCAAAATGTTTTCCGTCCTGCGCATCCAGATTGCCAGTAGCGTACCACCATTCATGACGGTAACCGGGATGAGGACCGTGGTCGGCCGGGAAGTTAAACTCTTTTAGTGTTTTGGCCCGAAGAAAGCCCTGCTCTTCCACATCACGTAAGATATCAAGCCGCCCCGAACTGGTGGTTTGTTGAGCATTCACTGAGGAAATAAGCGTTAAAAACACTATTATATATTTTAACATATTCATTCCTCCCTCAAGCTATTGATCGGCGCAGATTTCGTGGCGTGCCACGCGGGATATATGGATGCGAGTAAAGCTGTCAACACGGCAATAGCAAGTGCTGCTCCCAAAGTATCGAGCGGCAAAATCATATCAATCTGCCAGCCAAAGGCACGGCGATTAATGACATTGATCAGCATCCAACCACTTATCATACCAACGGGAAGCGCGAACATCCCCGCCAGCAAACCCATGGAGCCGCATTGAACGACAATAAGCTTGGCGATTTGTCCCCGTGTCATGCCAAGGGCGCGCAGTATAGCAAACTCTTTACCGCGCTCCAACGATAGCGCTAGCGCCGCCGCCAGCACCCCAACAAAGGCAACAATCATCGCCAGCCAATAAAGCACATTGGTAATGATAAAAGTACGGTCAAAAATTCTAAGCGACATTTCCCTGATCCGTTTGTTTGATCCAATCATGAGCGCTTGATGTGGTGCGGCCGCATCATTAAGTGCATCGATAACGCTTTCATCATCAAATCCAGGCGCAAGATATAGTCCCATTGATGAAATGACATCATCCTGAAAATGTTCCAGATAAGCGGCTCTACTCATGGTCAAACCACCCTGATCCGACCCATAATCACGGTAAATACCCAGCACGTTAAACGCTTGATCACCCTGTTTGGTTGGAAGCGACAGCTTATCGCCAATTTTTAAGCCCTGCCTATAGGCGTAAGGGTCGGTGATAATCACCCCTTCTCCCGCTTTAAAAGAAGGCCAGATCATCATTGGATCACCTCGCAGAAAATCGTATGCTTCATAACCTTCGGCAGCGAGTTCGACTGCTTGCAGTCTAATTGATCCGCTCTGCGTTTCAATCCAGACGCCGCGGGCGGTGCTAAAATGACTTACCCCCGGCACTTGCGCTAGAATTTCTATAAGCGCTGGCTCAATACCGCTAAGCGATGATGCGCTACCCCTGCCCGGCACACCGACATAAATATCAGAATGAAGCGAACTGACCAGCCAGTCATCGACATTTTCACGGAAACTACCAATCATCACCCCCATACCAACAATTTCCGCAACCGCAATGGTCAGCGCAGCAATAGCGACACCAGTACGGCTTAGTGAGCGTAAAATACCGCGCACAGCAATGCGGCCCGGAAGACCGGCGACCCGCCCCATTACAGCCGTCAGTAAAGGCGTGATCAGTTTAACAAATAGTGGTGCGAGCAATGCCGAGCTAACGATAATAAGAAACAGCGCAAAAAATCCTGCGATCAAACTAACATCGGTAAACCGAAGCACCACACCAGCCAGTAAAATCAGCAACCCCGCTAAAACGGCGAGCCAACCCAGCAGATTGCGGGCATTTTCCTCAACCACCGAACGGACCAGTGTCAGGCGCGGCGGATAAGATACCGCCTCAAAGGCCGGAACCGTAATGGCGATAAAGCTGGCGACCAGCCCGGCGGCAATGCCTTTAATAATGGTTAGGTTACTTACGGTGACTTGGCTTTCTCTAACTGAAAAATAATGATCGCTCAGGCTTCTTGAAACAAGAGCAACCAACTGCTCCCCTAGCAGCATACCGGCGACAAGCCCCAGCGCAATGCCGACTATCGCGATCATCACCCCTTCAAAGATAAGCGCAGCGACAAGCTGTCCGCGTGTTACACCAAGCGCACGCAGTACGCCGATAATCGGCCGACGTTGCAATACCATAAAGCTGATACAGTTATAAATCAGAAACACCCCGACCAGCAGCGCAAACAGGCTCATGGCGGTAAGGCTTGTATTAAATCCGGTGCTCATTTCAAGAATTGAATTATTTCGCCCCTCCGCATTAACAAGTCTAGCGTCCGGTGGTAATTTCGCTGCCACTTGCTCCGCCCCGTCCAAGCGAACATCAATGCGGGATAACTTACCAACAAGCCCGAGCCATTCCTGCGCCGTAGCGATATCGGCGATCAACACCCGGTCAAGCCCGCTTATGGCATCTTCACCGCCCATAATAGCAACGATCACACCATCATGTTCAGTACCAAACGCACTTGCTTTAAACGGGTCGCCCTTAGAAAGATCGAGGCTATCCGCAGCCCGTTTCATAATGAGTACGCCGCCTGTTTCTGTCAGAAGCCCAAGTGCGCCACTACCGCCAGCGGGCCCTCCGCCTCCACCGCCACCGGTTTGATAATCACGAAATCCGCTTTCCGCGAACATATCAATACCGAGCAACTGAAAAGTCTGGCCATTAATGCGCACGGCCCCTTCAACGATTGGGGCGATAGTGCGAATACCGCTTAGGCGAAGATCAATATAAACCTGCTCATCAAGTCCGGTTGGCCCACCGAGTATTTGATGGCTTGCCTCACCGGTTACGGCATTAATTGACCTTTCAAAGGATTGCTTGGCGCTTTCATTAGCAATATCGACGGCAACAATCACCGCGATACCGACCGCCATGCCGAGGACCGCTAACCCAAGTTGTCCGGGATGGCGAAATAAATAGCTCGATATGGCTTTTAGAACATAGTGCATCAGTCAACTTTACCCGTAATATCATGAAGTTCACCGCCCACGAGTTCTAGCACCCGGTCGCAGCGCTTTGCCGCCGCCATGCTATGGGTCGCGAGCAATATTGTCCCCCCGCTGGGGCGAACTAACGTATCAAGCAGCCGCCAAATATCCTGCGCCGTTTCCTCGTCAAGGTTTCCCGTTGGCTCATCAGCCAAAATAATAGATGGTTTATGGATCAGTGCCCGGGCAATCGCCACCCGCTGCTGTTCACCGCCGGAAAGTTTATCAGGAAAGCTATCGTAGCGGTCATTAAGCCCGACAGCATCAAGCAGTTCCTTACATCTTGCTTCGGCTTCACCGGCTTTATTCAGTTCCATCACCAGTTTCAGATTTTCACCAACACTTAAAGTCGGTATCAGATTAAAAAACTGATATACAAAACCAATATTTTCGCGCCTAAACAGTGTTCGTTCACGGTCGCTCATCGATGTAATGACCTTACCGTCAATTTCCACCTCGCCCGCGTCCGCGATATCAATGCCGCTGATCAAATTTAGAAGTGTTGATTTACCGGATCCGCTCCTGCCCAGTAGCGCCACCATCTCCCCCTCAATAATCTCCGACCCAGCCCCGCGTAAAATAACATGCGGCTGCCCACCTTCGACATAGCTTTTGCAAAGATTTTTAAGGCGGATAGAAACGGTTTTAGTCTGTGAATTCATGAAGCGAGTACCCTGAAAAATGCTGATAGCCATGAGCATATGAGCGGCAGAGCGGCTTGTCAAACAGGAGAGTTATACCCTAGCACCTATCCTTACCTATTTTAGGGAGTAAGACCTGCGGGCCCGGCGTAAGATCATCGGAATTTTACCTCCTCAATTGGCTCATTAGCCTGATAGGCTTGCAGGGCCGTTAGCATTATTTTTGATTTTCCTAAAATTTCTACACTATGCCTTTGAAACACCTGTACGCGCGATACAATGGATTTGAAGGCAATTCTATAGTCATCATTAGTTTTAAGTTTTCCGAAATTATAGTCTATAATAGCCTGATTTTCACTCTCAAAACTGACTATGGATTTACTGCGGATAATATCGGATAGACTGTTTATACATGAGCGAGCATTGTTGAGGATCATATTGGATGACTTGATTTCTGCCATATAATTAGAAAGTGAGCGACGCATATTTGGATCGAGGGTGTCATCCATATTATCTAGTTCAAATGATACAAGAAAAGTATCTATGGCAGAAGTGGCTGTCGGGCGCATCAGACCTCTTTCAAACTGGGCTCTATTTTCATCATTCAGCTCACCATTTTGCAAAAGATCAAGAGACCACAAGTTTGCGTCAATATTTTGCTGGTAAAACCCGTCAATTCTTTCTAATGAACTGATATTTTCCTCAATATCAGAAATAAGGAAGGAAACCAGTCTTTCTTCATCACTTTTCGCCTGCCGGAGGTCATACCAAGCCTGCACCTGAAGCCCGAGGAATATACCAACCACAACGATCAGTATTTCAATGATGATCTGGCTTAAGTCTTGACGTTTTATGGCGGATGCGATGCGGGCGATGATCATTGGAGTTCCTCATTCAAGAGCCGTTTTATTTCCTCTAGCTGGTCTATTTCTTTTTGCGTACTGAGGATTAAACCACCGCCGGCATTAGGGCCTCCCCTACGGCCAAAATTACTCTGGAGAGAATTTAAAAAGGCTTTGTCTTCTCGCATTAACGGCATCTTGCAATCGACTTTATTTTCATAATCTATGTAGGTGCGAACGAGTATTTCAGGATAGTCATCAACAAGTCTTACCGTATTTTGGTTTGAAACCGGATTGCTAACGCTACTGATTAGGGTAGCGCTCCTATATTTCATAATCTTTGATCTTAATAATTCACTTCTGATAATATTGAAATTGCCTGATCCGATGAGTTCATCAACGGATATAAGCGGCCCCAACCGCCAAGCGAGAATATGAGAAAGCCAGACACTTTCACATTGATCAGGTGTTAGCGTGTTTATCTCAGGTTCATTAAAAATTATATGAAGTGTTTCTTGGAGTGATTTCCAGTGCGCTTGATTTCTATTTAAGCCCAGCGTTTTGGCCTCAATAATATCATCAACCTCAACGCTCAGCGCAGCGAGTATTCGCCTCTCCTCAATTCTATCCTCCCGACCCTCATTCCACTACGTCACCTGTACCCCTAAGAAAATACCGATCACGACGATCAGTATTTCTAGCGTTACCTGAAACCAGTCTTGCCGTCTTATTGAGGCGGTCATTCGTGCTAAAATCATGCTTTTCTCCCCTGAGATTTAACTACTGTACAATCAAAGCTTGCATTAGTCCAGATGCGGCAAATATTGACCTTTTGAGGATGGCCGTTAAGATGATCTTTGGTTTTAACGGGAGAATGAAATAATGAAATATATTTTAATGATGATGACGGCTTTTGGGGTTTTGATAAGCCAGGCCACGGCAGATGAAGTTACCGACGCGGTGAAATCTTATAGGCTGGCTAATGAGAAAAACATTATTACTGAATATATGACCCTGCTTGAAATGCCCAATGTGCCGAGTGTTCCGTCGGATATGGAAAAAAATGCGGCTCATATCAGTGCGATGATGGAGCGGCGCGGTATTGATACGATGCTGCTGGAATATCCCGACGTGCCGCCAGTAATTTACGGTGAATATAATACGCTGGGCGCAACAAAGACGCTGATGTTTTATGCCCATTATGACGGGCAACCGGTAAATGCTGATCTGTGGTCATCATCACCGTTTGAACCTGTGTTCCGTACTGATTTTCCATACCGGGGCGGTCAAGACATCGCCTACGGCGATCTTGAATATCCGCTTGATCCGATGATCCGGATATTTTCCCGTTCGGCGGCCGATGACCGGGCGCCGATTATATCCATGCTTATCGCGCTTGAAGCTATGAAAGACGCCGGCATTTCCCCTTCCATGAATATCAAGTTTTTTATTGAAGGCGAAGAAGAACGCGGATCACGCCATGTGCCGCAGATTATTGAAAAATATAAAAACCTGCTGCAAGCTGACCTGTGGCTGTTCTGCGATGCGCCGCTACATCAAAGTGATAAGAAGACGGTGGTCTTTGGTGTTCGGGGCGGCTTTAGCATGTCAGTGACCGTTTACGGCGCGGCGCGGCCCCTTCATAGCGGTCATTACGGCAACTTTAGCCCCAACCCCAATGTTGAGCTGGCTCATTTAATTACATCCATGCGGGACGAGGACGCCAATATCCTTATTGATGGCTTTTATGATCAGGTGATTATGCCGACCGAGGAAGAGCTCGCTATTCTGGCATCGCAAGCCAATAATGATGAGGCGTTAAAAGCCGACCTTGCCATCAAGCGCCAAGAAAGCCCCGGCAAGCGCTACGAAGAAACCATCATGATGCCCGGGCTTAATATTCGCAGGATTGAAACATCCGGTGAAACGGGCGGCGTGATCCCGACGTCAGCTACGCTGTCTTTACGGGTGCGCACAGTGCCCGATATGGACGCTGAAGTAATCGCCGAGCGCATCATGCGCCATATTGAAAAACAGGGCTATCATATCATTGATGAAGATCCAGATGTAGACACCCTTCGCAACAACGAAAAAGTCGCCAAGGTTTCATGGTCCGGCAGTTATAAGGCGATCAGAACATCAACCGCGACACCGGTTTCGCAAGCGCTTATTAAAATCATGAATGATTATACGAGCGGCGATATGATCGTGCTGCCAACAATGGGCGGTAGTATGCCGCTGGCGTATATTAATGATGCGCTTGATACCAATATCGTTATTTTACCAATTGCCAATTTTGACAATAACCAACATGCGCCCAACGAAAATATCAAAATCGGCAACCTGTGGGATGGGATGGAAATATTTGCCAACATTTTCGCAAAGCTTGGCCCTGATTTATAGAGCTTTATGAGCGCTTAATGTTTTACTGGCTGTAGAGCTTGGGCTTTTTCGCGGTATTCATTCGCTTTTGCTTCATCACCCAATTCATGGTAAAGTAATCCAAGATTACCATAAGGAACCGGATGTGCAGAATTAATTTCAATCGCCTTTTCAAAATGAGAAATAGCCGCTTCGTTGTCACCGGCATCCTTTAAAAGGTTTCCATAATTATTGTGGGCATCAAAAATCTCAGGAGCCTCTCTAGTGACATCCTCATAAATCAATTTGGCTTCATCCGGATTGCCATTTAAATTTTCACATATAGCAAGTTCCATTAATACCGGCGCAGTCGTTATGCCCGAAATAATAACTTTTTTAATAAATGCAATCGACTTCGCGTATTCGCCTTTTGCTTTATACGCCGTCGCTAAGCTCATCAAGACATCTGGAAAATCAGGAACGATCTTTGCTGCAGCAGTTAAAACCTCGATGGCGCGGTCATATTCTTCTTTATACATATAAATATTGCCAAGATTACTATAGGCAGGCACAAATTTTCTATCGTTTTTAATAGTGCTCTTATAACATTTAATCGCATTCTCAATGTCGCCATTTGATTTATAGGCAAGGGCTAGGTTATATTGTACACCTGAACCAAAAGGTGATAGCTCCGCTGCTTTCAGAAAATAAGTGAGTGCTTGTTTATGATCTCCCCGCGCACCGACTGATGTCCCTAGAAGACCGTAAAGTTCGGATACTTCAGGATATAGTTCCAAATACATGCCAGCCTTAGTTTCAACTTCATTATACTTACCATTTTTAAGAAGTTTTTTAAGTTCATCAAGGTCATCGCGGTATAGATTATTCGGGTTTAAACTTTTAATCCCTTTGATGGCATCTTTATTATCAGGATATTTAACCAGTACGGCGTTAAAATATTTTTCAGCCTCTGCTTTATTTCCTTCGGCCGCAGCTGCTTTACCGAGCTTTAAGGCCTGCTCCGCGGATATAGATTTTTGCTTAACCATTATGCATTCTTCTTTTACGTATTAAAATAAGTAAAGACATATATAGAGGCTTTGGCCCAATTGCAATTCGCCACTATAAAAAAATCTCCGGATTATTAATTTAATATTAAGACCATCGCCGTAAAGTGACAGCAGTTATTTATTTTCAGGTAATGATTAAAGGCAATAAGTTGTATATTAAACCAAGTGCTGGCAGGTCAGAAAAAAGAAATACGATCATCAGGGAAGTTAATGAGGCCAAAATTAGAGGCCCCGTGGCTGAGCCTGTGTGCACCAGCTCATGTCCTTCTTATAATGCCAGTGTTGGCTGCGACCGTATGTGTTCGCATGCCCCCGCATTCTTATCAAGCGAACCTGAAACCTATCCCATTGATAAACTTGTAGCACCACTCGTTTTTGAAATAAAAAAACTTGGTGTTTTTGAACCATGCTGGTCCTGCGAAGGTCATAATGATACCACTGGAAAGCTTTGGAAAATACCGCGTGTGTGGTTTTACTCCACCTCAGTGGTTCATGTTCGCGCCCTCGCATCAGCTGTTACCCAATTATATGCAAAGCACGGACTTAACACCACATGGGTCGTTGAAATTGTTCATTCTGATAATGATAACCCCGATACCACATTTAGCCTTCATCCAAAACTCGAAGCTAAAGATTTAAATATTTATCAGTTGCAATCAGATTTAAAAACAATATACACAAATATCGAATACGAATTCAAACTTGCTTGTGAAAGCCTGAAAAATAATGCCACTTGATCCTGCCAATTGTTTTAGTCGCGAAAATATTAAAAATCTGATCAAAAACCCCTGCAAACCACTCGTTTTGAAAATTGGCAGCAATACTGTCCGCTGCAGTATCGCCATTGCAGATATAGCCGGCAAGATAAAGAAACATTTTACAAAGTTTCCTGAGACTGATGAACAGTTGAAGAATATGTCATTCAAACATTTTGGCTTTATTGTTGAATCTGAAAAAGAAATAAATCTGGATATTTTTGATAAAGATCTGAATTTAAATCCTCACTTAAAATATATTATCGACACTTTTGGTGTTTGTTCAATTAAAAATATTAAGTTGGAAAATCCGGCAAAAAAAGAATTTCAAAAAAACATATTCCCGGATTTAATGTTCCATATTGACAGAAGTCACTTTGATAATCAATATTCATTATTTTACCGAAACCCTGATGATCCCAAGCACAGGCTCCCAAGGACAACAACGTCATTAATCATGCCTAATGCAGCAGCACACCTTCAAGCGATTAAGGAAAATTGTTTAACGCCAAGCTCACACATTAACAGCAAATTGTTCACAAATGTGCCCGCAGGACCGGCAATAGACGAATATATGGTCGAGCAGAAATGGGACGCGCCGGAATTAAACGGTGAAATATGTTTTTTCGATAACCGAACAGTGATGCATGCGAGCTATCACCATGGTGACTTCGGCTATCAGATCGCTGTGCAGTATTTATTCTAAACAGAGAATACGCGCACAATATTGAATCTGATTTAAATTATATAAATCAATGATTTATGCATATTAATTAATGCATCAGATCAACTAACGAAATCTATTTGGCGTTTATTTTCGCGCTTTTATAGTGGTCATAACACAGCCGGCAGTAAGCACAAGCAAGCCGAGTAAAAATACAAACCCGCCCCAGCTGAATTCATTTATATTCATAAATAAATCACCGGCAAAATCCGCAAGAGGATCCGTTGCTTTTCCCATTAGATCGCCAAGCATTCCACCACTATCATCGCTGCCACCACCCATATTTTTTAGGGCTGGCCAAAGCAGTACTACCCAAACAGCAATTGCTGAAACAAAAGTCAGCGCTGCTTTTTTCATAACAATTAAAACTGGCGCCGATGCTGCTAGCAACACAACAATTATTGCGCCCATGTTATCAACACGGTAATAACTGATATCTCCTACCACAGGAATAGATGCAAGAGGTAGAAAAACCCCTAAACAAAACAAAAAAGTCCCTAGATATGTTAATTGATGATTTCTATCATTTGGCATATTCAACTTCCTTTTATTATAGTCCCCTATGGGGATCATAATGAAAGTTAAATTAGTTTAGCAACATATTAATAAAAAAAGGCCCGTACCAACTGTACGAGCCTTTAATTATTATATTTTTTTAAAACGATTAACGTTTAGAGAACTGGAAGCTTCTACGCGCTTTTGCTCTACCGTATTTCTTACGTTCAACAACACGTGCATCACGGGTTAAGAACCCGGCTGCTTTAATCGCAGGACGAAGATCTGGTTCAAAATATGTAAGGGCTTTACTGATACCGTGACGAACAGCACCGGCTTGACCGGAAAGGCCGCCACCAGCAACCGTTGCAACAACGTCATATTGACCAACGCGACCGGCAACTTCAAATGCTTGGCCAATAACCATGCGAAGTGTCGGGCGGGCAAAATAAACGGCTTCTTCACGGCCATTTACAGTGATAACGCCTTTACCAGGTTTGATCCATACGCGGGCAACCGCATCTTTACGTTTACCTGTTGCATAAGCACGTCCCTGTGCATCAAGTTTCTGTACATATTCAATAGTTACTGTATCAGCGACTACGTCTTCTGCATCAGTAGTTTCAGCAACAACCGCTTTAGCGATAACCGCTTCTGCTGTAACCTCTTTAAGGTCTTCTAATGTTTTCTTATCTTCAGCCATTTTGAGAATCCCTTGAGTTCTTTTCATTCATTGCAGCAACATCGAGTATTTCGGGTTGCTGTGCATCATGTGTATGTTCTGGTCCGGCAAAAACACGAAGGTTTTTAAGCTGTTCACGGCCAAGTGGGCCATTATGAAGCATGCGTTTAACCGCTTTCATAACAACACGTTCAGGATGATCGCCTTCAAGGATATCACGCGCTGTGCGGTCTTTAATCCCGCCAGGATGACCCGTATGCCAGTAATATATTTTCTTGTCTTTTTTAGCGCCGGATAGTTTTACTTTTTCAGCGTTAATAACGATGATATTGTCACCACAGTCCATTGAAGGCGTATACATTGGTTTATGCTTGCCTTTAAGGTATGTAGCGATAATAGAAGCCATACGGCCGAGGATAATACCTTCGGCGTCAATGACGAACCATTTCTTTTCAATATCTGCTGGTTTTGCAGAGTAAGTTTTCATTGCAGTAATTCCTTGTTAGAATCATAGTGTTTAAGGACATCTAAATTTGCGCGCAATATGACAGCAAACAAAAGAAAGTCAATGATAATTTATCACTATTTTTCAAGGCGTTATAAATATGGTATTATAATACCACTATATAACACCCTTTAACGATAAGGAAAAAATGTGTGTTGGGAATTACTCTATTAGAATCAGTTAATTCTTCTTCTTTTTCTTATTGTCTCATCAACAATAACATCAACGACAGCGTCTTCCAGTTTTTCAACAAGGTCCTTGTCTTTTTCGACAACAACGACTGTGGTGCCGTTGCCGGCTTTGCCCATTTTCTTTAATTGCTTATCTTGATTTTTAGCGGCTTTCTTGGCGGCATTTTTTGCCATCATCTCTTTTGCCCGGTCCGATGATTGTGGTGCTGCCTGATATGCGGATGCACTATTTGCTGCTAAGCCCATTACAAATATAGCGATGCCCATTCCTATAATTGCAGCCTTCATAAGCGTAATAAAATTTTTCATAACATTCTCCATTATAAGTTCAAATCTAACATTGAATTTAATGAATGACATTCTAATGACTATTTATTACTTAAGCCTTAACGCGGTTCAAAAGGTATAAACCAGCCGATAAAGCAACCACAGCGCCGGCCTGATGGGCTGCTGCGAGCTGAATAGGAACCATATTAACAATGGTCAGTACGCCAAGGGCTATTTGCACAATGACCGACAGAAGCACCAGATAAGCGGCACGGCGCACCGTAGCATTACCGTCACTATGCATTTCCCACCAAAGTCCCATGGCGATAATGGCAACAATATAAGCCATTAAGCGGTGTTCAAAATGAATAGTCAGCGGATTATCGAGCATATTCATATACCATGGATCATTATAAAAAAGCCCGTCCGGTATCACCTGCCCCAACATTAATGGCCATGTATCACTAACAAGTCCCGCATTTAACCCCGCTACAAACCCACCAAGCAATATTTGCAAAAACAACAAATTAACATAAGCATGGGTAAGCCCAACCGGTCGCCCTTTCGCGGAAGCGGATGTCGGCAATATAAGCCCGAGCGCGACCCGGAACATATAAATATATATAATCACCGCAAGCCCAAGATGAGCCGTAAGGCGGTAATGGCTCACATCAGGGCGGTCGACAAGGCCGCTTTTAACCATGTACCAGCCAAGAAGCCCCTGCGAACCACCAAGAATAAGCATCAACCATAAATGTGGCTTTAATGCCCGCTTGATTTTCCGGCGCATTAAAAATATAAAAAACGGTACCGCAAACACAAGACCGATAAGACGGCCGAGCAACCTGTGCGAATATTCCCAAAAGAAAATATTCTTAAATTCGTCAATGCTCATACCCATATTAATCTTTTGATATTCGGGATACTGCTTATAGGCTTCAAATTCAGCAGTCCACTCTGCCTCATTAAGCGGCGGTATAATCCCGCTAACCGGCTGCCAGTTGACCATGCTAAGGCCCGATTCAGTCAGCCGTGTAACCCCACCAACCACAATCATCGCAAAAACAAACGCGCAGACAATAAAAAGCCACAAGGCAATATGGCGGTTATCTCTATCGACGGCTTTAGTGATCGTGCCCAATTTATAATCTCTTAGTTTTGGTGAGTGAATGCGGCTTTATAGATTATTTTTGTGGACAAAAAAAGGCACTAAATCAACATTTTTTATTCGGCAGCAAAATTTCTTTGAAACTTCATTATTCTGATGGCGCCTAGGCCGTGGTCGGAGCCGCCTACGCGGGATAGAGACCTGAGGTCAATGCGACTGCCGCCTCCGCTTGATGTGATTTTTACCACTAGGTCATCGTGAAAATTAAACCATTTGGTATAGTCTGTTGCTTCAAAGCGGCCTGCTGCGGCGTCCTCGCCTACCACATCCCAGCCGAGTTCGTTTGCAACGCTTAGCGCGCGGGCGTAGGCATCCGTCGGTGACATGTCGCTCATTAGCGGTTTGACCCATGGAAATTTAGCCTGTTGGCGCTGGGCGGTTTCAGCGGGGTAGTCAAAACTGTTACTGCGGCCCGGTGCATCAAGCAGGGCGATAAACTGCGGCGGATTATTCATATTGGTTGTCACGTCATGAATACCGCGAAGCCCTGTCCAGTCTGGTGGTTCCTGATTAACGCCGAGATAATAGCCGGAGCCGGCAAATAGAAGAGCGATAAGGTAGGTTTTTACCGCTCTGGCCATATCTTTACTAAAATAATTCATGATCATGAAAAGTGCGACCAGTCCTGAAATAGACGAAATGGTCATATAACCTCTGGTCATTCTAAAGCCGGTCATCGGTTCCCAAATGCCAAGACCAGAACCAATCCCGCCCAGCATAGGACTAAGACCGAGTAGTGAAACGATAAAGATGGCTTTAAACAGAAGATTTTTTTTCTTTTTCTGCATGATGAATTCTCCCTGATTAATGATTAATTTCGCTTTAATGCTAAATTGCTGTTTTTATCACATACTGCTCAATATCAGCTTCTTCATCAAGGGT